>SMVB01016287.1_pt1 | contig 34099 bp, 34 predicted proteins | sample 2456461 | NCBI WGS metagenome assembly SMVB01 (sample SAMN11095934, study PRJNA526329) | marine sediment metagenome | biome: Marine sediment; feature: Surficial sediment; material: Deep marine sediment; isolation source: Hadal surficial sediment | place: Pacific Ocean | collected 2014-05 | depth... | reverse complement strand
CTCGATCGCGTGAATCGCGTGGCGCTCGTGCTCGGGTTTCCGTTGCTGAGTCTCGGGGTGCTGACGGGCGCACTCTGGCTCGACTCACGAACCGGCGCATTCTTTGGCGGCAGCCTGCACGAGACCTGGATGTTGATCGCCTGGATGATCTATCTCGGCCTGGTCGCGCTTCGCTTCGGGGGGCGCCAGGGCGCGCGCCAGGCCGCCGCGAGTGCCGTCGCGGGTTTCGCATTCCTATTATTCGCCGTGCTCGGCGCCGGACTGGTCTCGTGAAGGTCGTCGTCTTCGGTATGAACCATCGGACGGCACCGGTCGACGTGCGTGAGCGTTTCGTCGCGGCGCAACCCCAGGCGTTGCTGCGCAAGCTGGTCGATCGGCCGGAGATCACCGAGGCGATACTGCTGTCGACCTGCAATCGCGTCGAAGTGGTGGTGACGACGGAGAACCCGGACACGGTCCAACACGCGCTCTTCGATTTCTTTGCCCGGGAACTGGCGGAAGGGGGTCTGCCAACCGGCGCTTCCCTCGAGGAGATGACGTATTTTCGCTATGGGCGCGAAGCGGTCGAGCACGTCTTCCGGGTGGCCTCCTCGATCGATTCCATGGTCGTGGGTGAACCGCAGATCCTGGGCCAGGTGAAGGACGCCTATCGCGAAGCGATCGAGGCCGGCGTCTGTGGCCCCGTCCTGTCGCGTCTCTTCCAGCGGGCCTTCGCCACGGCCAAGCGCGTGAAGAATGAGACGGGCATCGCCCAACGCCCCGTTTCCGTCGCACGGGTGGCGGTCGATCTCGCCAAACAGATCTTCGAACGGCTCGACGACAAGAGCGCGCTCCTGATCGGTGCGGGGGAGATGATCGAGGCGGCACTGGTCGCCCTGGATGATCACGGCCTGGGCAAGCGGCGGGTGGCGAATCGGACCGTTGCCCACGCGGAGGCCCTCGCGCGACGCTTCTCGGCTTCGGCCCACGGGCTCGACGAACTCGGGAGTCTGCTCGTCGAGAGCGACGTCGTATTGACTTGCGTGGGTGGCGATCACCCGATCCTGACCCGGGATCTCGTATCCGAGAGCCTTGCGGCGCGGCGTGGCAAGCCGCTCTTCTTGATCGACATCGGGGTTCCCCGGAATATCGATCCCGGCGTACACGAACTCGACAGCGCCTATCTCTATGACCTCGATGATCTCCAGGAGGTCGCTGCGGCGAATCAGGCCGAACGTCGACGCGAATCCGATCGCGCCGAGCAGATCGTTTATGAAGAACGAGAGCAGTTCGAGGGCTGGTTGGTGGCGCTTCAAGCGGTGCCGACGATTCGCGATCTGCGTGACCGCGCCGAGCAGATCCGACAATCCGAGATCGATCGCTTCGCCGGCCGACTCCGTCTCGACGACGCCCAGGGCGATACGCTCGAGCAGCTCACGCGAAGCATCGTCAACAAGATCATGCACGCGCCGATCTCGCGTCTGCGCGACGAGACCGATCGGGAAGCCGGACTCATCCGTCTCGAGGAGGCGCGCTCGCTGTTCGCGCTCGACGAGGAAGCAACCGCCCTGGACCTTCCGAGGAGCGAAGACACGATGACCGAATACGGAACGATCGAATACGGAACGACCGAAGACGCAATCCGCGACGACGAAGGGGAGTTCGACGCGTGAGTCCGCCCAAGGGGACGGTCCTGATCCGAATCGCGACCCGCGGAAGTGAGCTCGCCCTGACCCAGACCCGCCAGCTCGCGGTCCGGATCGAGCGCGAACTCGGCGTCACTTCAGAGCTCGTCGTCCTGCGGACGACCGGGGACAGGATCCAGGATCGCTCCCTCGCCAAGATCGGCGGCAAGGGCCTCTTCATGAAGGAAATCGAAGAGGCGCTGCTCGACGGTCGAGCGGACGTCGCCGTCCACAGCGCCAAGGACGTGCCTGCGAGGATCGCCGAGGGCTGCGTGATCGCGGCGCATCCCGAGCGCGAGGATCCGCGTGATGCCCTGTGTGCGCGCGTGCGCGGGAGCCAGCTCGCGGACCTGCCCTCCGGCGCCCGTGTGGGCACCGGCAGTACGCGCCGAATGGCACTGCTGCGCGCCTATCGTTCCGACCTCGAACTCGTGCCGCTTCGCGGCAATGTCCCGACGCGGCTCGCGAAGCTCGAGGGCGAGGGGCTCGACGCCGTGATTCTCGCCTGCGCGGGGCTCATCCGGCTGGGCATGAGCGAAGTGATCGACGAACGGATCGCGCCGGAGACGATGCTCCCGTCGGTGGGACAGGGATTGATCGCCCTCGAGACGCGCCTGGACGACCCCTGGCAGGAACGGATCGCGACGCTCGAGCCGCCCGAGATCGCCGGGGTCGCTCGTGCCGAGCGGGCCTTCCAGACGACACTCGGAGGCGACTGCAGCGTGCCGCTCGCGGGATTCGCGGAGCGCGTCGAAGAGGGACAGCTTCGCCTTCGTGGGCTGGTGTCGAGTCTCGATGGGAAACGTCTGGCTCGCGCGGAAGAGGTCGCACCCGAGGCGGATGCGGAAGGGCTCGGCATCCGGGTCGCCGAGGCTGTTCTCGCGGCGGGCGGTCGGGAAATCCTGGCGGCGCTCGCGGAGGAGACCGATTCGGAAGACAGCCTTGCCGAAGAGGCTCTTGCCCGCGGGTCGCAAACGAACGAGTTCGAGTCCGATGGCTGAGGGTTGTGTCTTTCTGGTCGGCGCGGGCCCGGGTGATCCGGATCTCATTACGATTCGCGGCGTCAAGGCGCTTGCCCGCGCAGACGTCGTTCTCTACGACGAACTCGCCACAGATGATCTGCTGGGTCTCGCCCCCGCGCGTGCCGAGTGCATCCCCGTCGGGAAACGCGGTCATGAAGAGCCCACGCGCAGCCAGGCCGAGATCAACGCGCTGCTCGTCGAGCATGCACGAGCGGGGCGCACCGTCGTGCGGCTCAAGGGCGGCGACCCCTTCGTCTTTGGGCGCGGCGGCGAAGAAGTCAGCGCCTGTGCCGAGGCCGGGATTCGCTTCGAGATCGTGCCGGGGGTGAGCTCCGCACTCGCCGCCGCGGCTTATGCGGGGATTCCCGTGACGGATCGCCGGCACTCGGCCTCCTTCGCGGTGGTGACGGGTCACAAGGATCCCAGTCGAGCGGCTGAGCGGACCCGCTGGCGCGAGTTGGGCACGGCGGTCGATACCCTCGTGATCCTGATGGGCATGGCGACCTTGAAGAAGCTCGTTCTGGAGCTGATCGCCGGCGGAAGATCGCCCGCCACGCCTGCCGCCGCGATCATGCACGGAACGCTCCCCGAACAGCGAACCTGCGTGTCGACCCTCGCGGAGTTGCCCGAAGCGGTGGAAGCGGCCGGCTTCGTCGCACCGACCGTTGTCATCGTGGGCGATGTCGTAGGCCTGCGCGAAGGCCTCTCGTGGTGGGAGACACTCCCGATGTTCGGGCGACGCGTGCTCGTCACCCGCGCGCGGGAGCAGGCGGCGGAGTTGGCGGGGGCGTTGCGGGCGACCGGGGCGACGCCCGTGGTCATGCCGATGATCGAACTCGCGCCGATCGAATCGGGGCCGGGTACCGCGGAGATCGGCCGCGTGATCGCGTCGGTGGCCTCCTATTCGTCGCTCGTGTTCACGAGTTCGAATGCGGTGCGTTTCTTCTCTCGTGCGCTCGAAGCCCAGCGCGAGACCGTCGCGACGCCGCTGGCCCCCGGCATCCGGGTCTTCTGCATCGGGGACGCGACCGCGCGGGCTGCTCTCGAGGCGGGCCTGCCGGTGCATCTCGTCGCTTCCGGCCGCGGAGACGCCGAGGCCCTGCTCGCCCAGCTCCTCCCCTCGCTCTCCGACGGTCGCGAACGGGTGCTGATCCCGCGTTCCCAGATCGCTCGCAGCGTCATCGCGGACGGGCTGCGCGCGGCCGGTGCGGAGGTTGATTCGGTGGCCTTCTACGAGAATCGGCGGCCGGAGATCGACGAGGCGGATCTGCGCGCCCGGCTCGTCGCCGGGGAACTCGACGCGCTCACTTTCACGAGCCCCTCGACGGTGGATCATTTTCTCACGTGTCTGGATGATCAGAGCCGAGCGGCGGCCGGTCATTGTATGATCGCAGCCATCGGCCGGACGACGGCGCAGCGGCTCGAGGCGGTGGGACTGCCGGCGGACATCGTTCCGGATCGGCCGGAGACCTCGGCCATGATCGATGAGTTGGTGGCCGCGGATTGGTCCCGATACGGCTCTCGAGCGAAGAGCGAACGCTAGGCGAGCCCGGGATGGGCGGCACGACAGGAGAGGGCGAATGAGTTTTCCGGCTACGCGAATGCGTCGACTGCGCCGTAACGAGACCCTGCGCGGCATGGTTCGGGAGCATCGTCTCGCACGTGAGGACCTGATCCTGCCGCTCTTCGTCGTCGAGGGGGCGGGGGTGCGTGAAGCCATCGCGTCGATGCCTGGCGTGCATCGGTTCTCGGTCGATCAGGTCGTGCTCGAAGCGAAGCGCGTCGCGGATCTGGGGCTGCCAGCGGTGATCCTGTTCGGGATTCCGGACGCGAAGGACGCGCGCGGCAGCGGCGCCGACCAGGCCAACGGAATCGTTCAGCGCGCCGTTCGTGCGATCGCCGACTCCGTGCCCTCGCTCTGCGTGATCACCGATGTCTGCCTCTGCGAATACACGGACCACGGCCATTGCGGGTTGCTAGAGGGCGAAGAAGTCGAGAACGACGCGTCGCTCGAGCGAATCGCGCAGACCGCGGTGTCCCACGCGCGCGCGGGCGCGAGCATCGTCGCCCCCTCGGACATGATGGACGGTCGCGTGGCCGCGATTCGACGCGAACTCGATGCGAACGGCTTCGAGCAGGTTGCGATCCTCTCGTATGCTGCAAAATACGCGAGTGCATTCTACGGACCGTTCCGCGACGTGGCGGAGAGTACACCCGAGTTCGGAGATCGCCGTGGGTATCAGATGGACCCGCCGAATCGCCGGGAAGCGATGCGCGAGATGCGCCTCGATCTCGAGGAGGGGGCCGACATGTTGATGGTCAAGCCGGCGCTGGTCTACCTCGATATCCTGGCGGATGCGCGCCGCGAGTTCGATGTGCCACTCGCCGCCTATCACGTATCGGGCGAATACTCGATGATCAAGGCGGCGGGTGAGCGCGGCTGGATCGACGCGGACCGTGCGATGGAAGAGGCGCTCGTGTCGATCAAGCGAGCCGGAGCGGACCTGATCCTGACCTACGCCGCTGCGGAAATCGCCGAGAAGCTCTAGCCCGGAAATGCGGGCTGCGGACAATTGATCGGTTCGAGAGCCTGGGAGGAGAGTAGGTGTCGCTGCGCTACAAGGTCGTCGAGATCGCGATGGTCACCGACGAAGAAATCGAGAACACACTGAATGAGTGGACCACCGAGGGCTGGACCTTCGATACGATGCAATTCGCGATGCGGGAGGGCTCGAAGCGCCCCAGCATGGCCTTCGTGACTTTCACAAGGGAGGGGGCAGACTGATTGTCTGCCGCCGGGGACTCACGTCGCGCCGCCTACCTTCGAGTCGCGTGCCTTCGTACCGCGGGCCAGACCTCTTCGGCCAGCCGGACGAGTGACCGCTCGCTGACCGCGCGATCGATGCCCGCAAACTGCGGACGCGCAACCAGCAGGTCGATGTCGAGACGCTGTTGCTCGTGGACCAGTCTTTCGACCACCTCTTCCGTCGTTCCGATGACCGCGCGCGCTTCGAGCGGAGCGTCGAGCGCGCGCTTGACCGAGGCGGGCATACCCCTTCTCCGGCCGCTCATTTCGCTTGCCAGGGATTCGCGGGCTGCGGCGAGTTCCGTCGGGTCATCGGAGACGAAGACCGTTCGCATCACCAGCGACGGGGTCGGCATTTTGGGATCGGGCAGGAGCGAGCGGTGGTGCGCCAGGTTCTCGGCGATCTGATCGAAGGTCTCCACCGGGGACGCGAGGTAGGGGAGGTTGCGTCGGGCGGATTGGGCGAGACCCTTGGGGCCAAAGGCGGCCACGGCGAGCGGGGGGTGGGGACGTTGGTGGGTCTGGAGCGGCGAGCACTCGGGTCTCCGGTTGTGCTCCGCCCAGAGCGCGAGGATCCGGTCGAGGGCGTCATCGAAGCGGTCTCGTTTCTCCGCCGGCGGAACGCCAAAGGCTTCGAGCATCGTCTTTTGAAAACCCCTTCCCAGGCCGATCAGGAGTCGCCCCTGACAGAGCTGGTCGAGGGTCGCGATCTCGGCGGCAAGTTTTTCCGGGGGGTGCAGCGGGAGGAGTAGCGAGGTCGTTCCGAGTCGAAGCTTTCGGGTCGAGGCCGCATGTCCGGCCAGCTCCACCAGCGGCGCGGGGCAGACGCCCGGCTGAAAATGCATCTCGGGCAGCCAGACCGAGTGGAGCCCGAGGCCTTCTGCGAGCTCGACCCAGGCGTGGGAGGAGTGCGACTGGTCGAGTCGATGCACCCCAGCGAGGGACAGGCCCAGGCCGGGAAGCTCGAGGCCCCAGGCCTTTCGGGACAGGGCCGGAGTGCTTTCGAGGGACGACACGGCCGGACCTTATCACCGGCGGGACGGGGCGGAAATCAGCACGGGTATTCGATCCTCCAAGCGAAGGGTTCAAACCGTCGTTCCACTGAGAGGGCCGATTTGAGCTGAATTTGCGACACCCTCGGGGATCGCTTAAACTGGGTCCCCGAAGGTCTCTACCTTCGGGGCTGTTCTGCCGATCCTGCGGGTACACTTCGATTTCGAAGCTGAGATCCCTCTGGAGAGAGATGACATGATCGAAACGATTCTGGTGGCGACAGATGGCTCGGACGACGCGAGCGCTGCGGAACAGACGGCGATGGGGCTGGCCTCACGTTTGGGGGCAAGGCTCTCGGCCGTTTCGGTATTGGACGATCGTCTTCTGCGAGCGCCCGCGGGCGATGGCCTTGCGCTGCCTCCTTTCCCGGAGGCGGAGGTGACCGCCTATTACCGCGCCCGCGCCGATGCCGTCTCGCGGCGCTTCGGTGAGCGCGCGCGAGGCGAGGGAATCGAGGCGAGCTGCGAGGTCATCCAGGGATCGCCGGTTGATCGCATCGTCGAAAAGGTTCAGGCCGCCGATCTTCTCCTGATCGGGCGCAAGGGTTGTCGCTCGGGCGATCGCGGATTGCTGATTGGTTCGACCGTCGACTCGATCCTTCGCAAGACGACCAAGCCCACGATCCTGGTCCCCGGCGGTGCTCCGCTGACCGGCCCGATCGTGTTGGGTTTCGATGGATCGCCCGGGTCGAGGATCGCCGCGAAACTGGCGGTGACCCTGGCCAATGGCCTGAACGAGGCGGTCCACGTCTTCGTCGACTCGAAGGACAAGGGACGCGCCGTGGCGCGCTTCGACGAAGTCCGCCAGCTGGTGGGCGGACTCGCCGTTCCGGTTCGCGAGACGTCTTCGACCCTCGGCCGACCGGACGTGAAGATCGTCGATACGGCCAAGGAAGTCCGCGCGAGTCTGATCGTGATGGGCGCCTATGGACGCAATCGAATCACCGAGTATTTCCTTGGCAGCAACGCCGCTTCGGTCTCACGGACCTCACCGGTTTCCGTGTTGCTCGCCCGTTAGCCGGTGCCGCGATCGCTGCGGCCGATTCGCTTGGCCGAGCTGGCCGATTTCTTGAACGATGCCTCGTCCTCCGGGCAGCCCTCCAGGCTGAGCCTCGAGGGGAATCCCTCGACCGAGATCCGAGGCTTCGCCTCGCTCGGGCAGGCTCGCCCCGACGAGCTCGTTTTCGTGCGCGATGCGACGCACCTGGCGGCCCTGGCGGATTCCGCGGCCTGCGCGGTCATCACGCCCCTGGGTCTCGACGTCGGCACTCGCCCGGTCCTGCGAAGTGCCCGACCGGCCCACGATTTCTCGCTTCTCGTCGAGAAATTCACCTCCCGTCACCGACCGCCGCCCGGGATCGAAAGGGGTGCGCACATCGACCCCACGGCGACTATCGATCCCAGCGCATCGATCGGGGCCGGCGCGCGCGTGGGGCCCGACTGTCGGGTCGGCGCGCGAACGGTCATCGCCTCGAATGCGACGCTGGTCGCGAAAGTCGAGGTCGGGTGCGACGGCTGGATCCACTCGGGCGCCGTGCTCTGCGAGCATACGCGAGTGGGGGATCGGGTGATCCTGCAGCCGGGTGTCGTGCTCGGTGGAGACGGCTTCGGATACGTGGCGGACGCCGAGGGACGCCCCGTCGGGATGGCCCAGCGCGGCTGCGTGGTGCTCGAGGACGACGTCGAAATCGGCGCCAACACGACGGTGGATCGCGCGACCCTCGACGAGACGCGGATCCGCCGCGGTGCCAAGATCGACAACCACGTCCACATCGCCCACAACTGTGAGATCGGGGAAGAGGCTCTGATCGTCGCGCAGACCGGCTTGTCCGGCGGGACGATCGTGGGCCGGCGAGCGATCGTCATGGCCGGCGTCGGAACGACCGGCCATCTGCGGATCGGGGAGGGCGCGTTCATCGCCGCGCGTTCGGGGCTGCATCACGATGTTCCGGATGGCGCGCGCATGTACGGAGCGCCCGCCACCGAGGAGCGCAGCTGGCATCGCACGGTGGCCGCACTGCGCCGGCTGCCCGAGTTGGTGAAGCGCGTTCGGCGGCTCGAGCGTCGGGTCGAGGCCTCACAGAAGGCACCGGGGATCGGGCCGAGCGGGGCTTCGGCCTCCGAGGCCTCGGATCCGAGCGCTGGCAGGGGCGACGCTTCCGGGGGAGACTCGGGCCGGGACTGATCCACGTCCCGGAGTCCCACTCGCATGTCGAATCCCTCTCGGCCCCCCTCTCGGTCCCGCCCGCTTTCCGAACTCCGTCGAGCGCTTTCGAGCGCCGATTCCGACGAAGCGATCGAAAGCCTGATCAAGCAGCTCGCCCCCGATCCGCGGGCCGGCGCACAGGCGCTCGCCGAGCGTGGTCGTCGACTCCTCGCAGCGCGTGTGGGCGAACGCGAGCGGCTCGCACGCCTGCTCGAGCTACGCGACGACCTCGCCGCACGGGGGGTGCGCGGGATCGCCGGAATCGACGAAGTCGGTGTCGGACCGCTCGCGGGGCCGGTCGTCGCGGCGGCGGTCGTGCTGCCCGACAAGATGATCCTGCGCGGGCTCGACGATTCGAAGCGCGTGCGTCGGGTGCTGCGTGAGTCCCTGGCGCGGGAGATCCGCGAGATCGCGATCGGTGTCGGGATCGGAGAGGTCACGCACCAGGAGATCGATCAGCTCGGGATCTTCCAGGCGGCGCTCGAAGCGATGCGCCGCTCGGTCGCGAGCCTCGCGCGAACGACCGAGGTCGGCTACCTGCTCGTCGACGCGCGCAGCGTTCCGGGCGTCGACCTGCCGCAGACGTCGATCATCAAGGGTGACCAGAAGGATGCGAGCATCGCCGCGGCGTCGATCGTCGCGAAGGTCTATCGCGATGCCCACATGGCGACGCTGGGTCGACGCTACCCCGCCTATGGCTTCGAGCGACACATGGGTTACGGCACGGCCGAACACATGGCGGCGCTCGAGCGGGAGGGCCCCTGTCCCGTCCATCGACGCTCGTTCGCGCCCGTCGAGGACGCCGAGCGCCGCCACGGCGGCGGCCGGTCGACGTACGTATGAGCCACGACGAAAGCGGTGTCTCCGACGCGGACTCGACTCCACTCTTGACCCCCACCCCCACCTCGACCGCCGGTCTGCGTATCCGCACGACGCCGGAAGATTTTCGGGTGATCGAAGAGCCGCTCTACGAGACCACGGGCGAGGGCAACCACACATTCCTCTTCGTCGAAAAGCGCGGCCGCACGACGGAGCAGGTCGCCCGCGAACTCGCCCGAGTGAGTGGCATCTCGCCGAGGGACGTGGGGTATGCCGGGCGCAAGGATCGACACGCTGTGACGCGCCAGTGGTTCTCGCTCGAGGGCGTCGATCCCGAGCGCGCACGCGACTTCGAACTGAACTCGGCGGAGGTTCTCGAGGCGCATCGTCACCCCCACAAGATCAAGACGGGACACCTACGCGGAAATCACTTCGAGATCGTGTTGCGCGGCGATCAGCGGATCGAGCTAACGCCGATCCGGCAGCGGGTCGATGCGCTCGTTCGGCGTGGCATGCCGAACCGGTACGGGCAGCAGCGATTCGGGCGCGACGGTGAGAATGCCGAGCAGGCCCGCCGACTGCTCGCCGACGGTCGACCTCCGCGGGACCGACGGGCGGCGCGTTTTCTGATCTCTGCGCTCCAGTCCGAGGTCTTCAACGCCGTGCTCGACGATCGCATCGACGAATTCGACGGGGTCTTGCTAGGTGATGTCGCACGCGTCGAGGAAAGTGGCGGCCTCTTCTGGGTCGACGATCTCGAGCGCGAACGTCCGCGGGCGATGGCCTTCGAGATCAGCGCGACGGGTCCGATTTTCGGGACGAAGATGCGCGCGCCGAAGCAGGACGCCGCCCAACTCGAACGTGCGGTCTTCGACCGCTTCGAGCTGCCAGACCTGGCCGAGCTTCGGCTGCCACGGGGAATTCGGGCACGCGGCGCGCGTCGCGCGCTTCGCGTGAGGCCCGAGGGACTCCGAGTCGAATCGATCGAAGGGGGGCCTGGCGTGAAGCTCAGCTGCTGGCTTCCGCCCGGCGCCTACGTGACGGTGCTGATGGATGAGCTTTTCGGGACGGTCGTCGACGCGAGTCGTGTGCATTCGTTCACTGACGGTGGGCCGGGCGTGGGTGTACCCTGAATCCGACACGGCGCGAGCGCGCCCCCGACTCGCGGATTCGAGGGCTCGGTCGAGTGCGGGACCCGTAGAGCCAACAGGGAGAACGAAGAAATGAAGATAGCATCGACCGTAGCCGACCTGATCGGAGGCACACCCCTGATCCGGCTCAATCGCGTGGTGGGGGATTGTCACGCGACGATCCTCGCAAAGCTCGAATCCTTGAGCCCCGGCAACAGTGTGAAGGACCGGATCGGCCTCGCGATGATCGAAGCCGCCGAAAAATCGGGAGATCTGGTGCCCGGCAAGTCGACGATCGTCGAACCGACGAGCGGGAATACGGGGATCGCACTCTCGCTCATCGCCGCCACGAAGGGTTATCCCTGCGTGATCGTGATGCCCGACACGATGAGCCCCGAACGCCGCGCGACGATGCGAGCGTTCGGCGCGAAGATCATCCTGACCGAAGGCGCGAAGGGGATGCGCGGCGCGGTCGAGATCGCGACGGGGATTCGTGACTCGATCGAGAACGCGTATATGCCCCAGCAATTCCGCAATCCGGCGAATCCCGAAATCCACGCCAATACGACGGGCCCGGAGATCTGGGAGGACACCGACGGCACGGTCGACGCGATTGTCGCCGGCGTGGGAACCGGGGGAACGATCACGGGCGTGGCGCGCTACATCAAGCCGAAGAAACCCGACTTCAAGGCGATCGCCGTCGAACCGGCGGACAGCCCGATCCTCTCCGGCGGTTCGCCCGGACCCCACAAGATCCAGGGCATCGGCGCCGGCTTCGTGCCGGACGTCCTCGAGACCGATCAACTCGACGGCGTGGTCACCGTTTCGAACGATCAGGCGGTGGAGATGGCTCAGCGTCTCGCACGCGAGGAGGGTCTGCTGTGCGGGATCTCCTCCGGGGCCAACGTCATCGCAGCCATCGAGTATGGCTCGCGCCCGGAGAACGCCGGCAAGATGGTCGTGACGATCATCTGCGATTACGGGGAGCGGTATATCCAGACGATCCTTTTCGATGCGATGCGTTACGAAGGCAGCGATGAGATCGACACCTGATATTTCCCGAGCCCGAGACCGAGCCATAGCCTGTGATTGATCTGCGTGCCGGCGCCATCCTGCGCGCCTTCGGCGATGCCTGGCCGCAGCTGCATGCTTCGGTATGGATCGCGCCGGGGGCCGCGGTGATTGGTGATATCGAGATCGGGGAGGATTCGAGCGTCTTCTTCGGCGCGGTGTTGCGCGCCGACGTCGAGCGGATCCGGATCGGTGAACGGACCAATATCCAGGACCAGGCCACCCTGCACGTCACAGCCGATCGCTATCCCACCATCCTCGGCAATGAGATCACGGTCGGCCATCGCGCCGTGGTGCATGGCTGCCGCGTGGGCGACGGCGCGATGATCGGGATCGGGGCGATCGTGCTCGACGGGGCCGAAGTAGGCGAAAACGCCCTGGTGGCAGCCGGCGCAGTCGTCCGTCCGGGACAGATCGTCGAGCCCGGGACACTCGTCGCCGGGGTTCCCGCCCGCAATATTCGCCCGCTACGTCCCGAGGAGATCGAGCAGAATCGCGCCCAAACCCTGCGCTACGTCGAGACGGCTCGCCTGCACGCTGAATCCGCTTCGGGCCAATCTCGCGGACGGTCGCCCGGTTGAGTCCATTGCGTGCGTCTTGCGTACGGTTCGTCAGGCTTCGGCGGGTTCCTGAGATTTCCGGGTGCTTCGTCTTGCGTTTTTCGGTGGGAAGAACACAATCGAGGTATGTCACGAGATCAGAAAAAGGCCGAGAGCCGACGTCGGATCCTCGATGCCGCACGCGATGTGTTCTTCAGGGATGGCTTCATGCGAGCGAACCTCGACGAGATGGCCGAGAAGGCCGGCGTCGCCAAGGGAACCCTGTACCGCTATTTCGAGAGCAAAGCGGATCTCTACGTCGCCGTTCTCATCAACAACTACGAGATTTTCCACGACCAGATGGTCGCTGCGGGGCACCAGGGCGAGACCTCACTGGAACGCCTCCGCTCGATCGCGAAGTTCTATTTCAACCATTGGCTCAACCACCCCGACTATTTCCAGATTTTCTGGGCCCTCGACAACGAGAGCGTCATCGGCGACCTGCCGAGGGATGTCATCGAGAAGATTGCCGACTTCTGGGAGATGAATCTGAACATCACCCACGAGGCCCTGGTGGATGGCGTGAAGTCCGGCGAGTTCGTCGAATGTGATACCTGGGAGATCGCACACATACTCTGGTCGATCGCCAATGGCTTGATCGAGTCGGATAATACGAAGGCACGTCGCCAGATCCGCCGCCGTCCGCTCGAGCCGCTCTACTTCCACGCGATCGATACCCTGATCCGCGGAATCCTCGCCGACCCGACCCAGGTCGAGCTCGCGCCGCCCACCGAGCCGCGGAAGTCGACACTCATTCCGATGAGCGAGTAGCGCGGGACTTGCTCGGCGGAAAGGCGCGATAACATCGCCGGGTGAGTCAATCAGCCGACCGTGCGCGCCTCGTCGTGATCGATGGTGCGAACGCCATCTACCGAGCCTTCTTCGCGATTCCCAATCTGCGCGCGCCGGATGGGACGCCCACCAACGCCGCATTGGGCTTCGTGACGATGCTCGCGAAGGTGCTTCGGGAGGAGCGCCCGACGCATGTGGCGGTCGCCTCGGATCCCCGTGGCGGGAGCTTTCGGAACCGGCTCTTCCCCGAATACAAAGCCGGGCGAGACAAGCAGCCCGAAGACCTCACGCTCCAGTTTCCGATCGTCGCTGAATTCTGCGCGGCCTTCGGCGTGCCGATGATCGAGGTGTCTGATTTCGAGGCCGACGACGTGATCGCAACGCTCGTGGCGACCGCACCCGAAGGCGCTGAGGTCATGATCGTTTCGACGGACAAGGATCTGATGCAGCTGGTCGGTCCAGGCGTCGCGCTGCTCGATTCGGCGAAGGGGCGCCGGATCGACGAGGCTGCCGTCGAAGAGCGCTTCGGGGTTCCGCCGTCGCTGCTGCTCGACGTGCGCGCGCTGGTCGGCGATCCGAGTGACAATATTCCGGGCGTGAAGGGGATCGGCGAGAAGGGGGCCGCGAAGCTGATCCTCGAGTTCGGAACTCTCGACCGATTGCTCGAGCAGGCCGACCAGGTGAAGGCGAAGCGTGCACGGGAGGGCTTGCTCGAACACGCCGACGATGCCCGCCTGTCCCGCGAACTGTCGACGCTTCGCGCGGATGTTCCGATCGAAGCGGGCTGGGCCGGGCTCGAGCGCCGGGAGCCCGACACCGAGCGGTTGCGTGAGCTGTACCGGAAATTCGGTTTCACGCGGCTGCTCGATGCGCTCGAGACTTCGGACGGCGCAGGCAGCGCGGGGGGCGAAGGGGCGGGCTCCGAGGCGCTTGCGGGCGAAGCGGCGGCGCCGGGCGTCGAGGTCGACGTGATTCGGCAGGACGCGGCACTCGCGGCGCTGGGGGAACGGCTCGCGTCGGCGGCCCGAATTGCGATCCATCCCGTGGCGAGCGAGGGGACGGCGGTGTCTCGTCGGATGTTGGGTCTGGCGCTCACGACGGAAGACGCCCCGGTGGCCTACCTCGCGCTCGAGGGCGACGGGCTGCTCGATCGGGAGGGCATCTCGTCGGAGGCGGTCTGCGCGATGTTGCGGGAGGTGTTTGGCGGCGACACTCCACCCGAGTGGGTCGGTTTCGATTCGAAGGCGATCCAGAGCCTTTTCTCCGAACTGGGCCTGGGTCTCCCGCTCCCGGCGATCGACGTCGAGATCGCGGGTCATCTACTCGATTCGACCGGTGCCCGTCAGCTGTCGCCGATCGCCCTCGAGTATCTCGGGATCGCGGTGCGTTCGTGGGAAGAAATCGCCGGCCGTGGCGCCAAGGCCAGGAGTGCTGCCGACCTCGGCATCGAGAGCGTGTCGCAGTGGGCGGCCGAACAGGCACACGCGGTGATCGCGCTCGTCGACGTGTTGCGCGAACGTTTGGCGAACGAGGAGCTGACGCCGCTCTACGAAGACGTCGAGCTTCCGCTTTCGGCCGTGCTGTCGAAGATGGAGCGCGCGGGCGTGCGGATCGATGAAGCCCATCTCGAGCATCTCTCGCAGGAGTACGAGAAAGAACTCGCCCGGATCGAAAAGGAGATCTACCGCCTGGCGGGCGAGGAATTCCTGGTGAGCAGCCCGAAACAGCTGCAGGTGATCCTCTTCGAAAAGCTCGGGTTGCCGATTCTCAAGAAGACGAAGACGGGCTATTCGACCGCGGAGAGCGTGCTCGAACAATTGATCCAACACCACGAACTTCCCGGACAGATCCTCGCCTGGCGGAAACTCTCCAAGCTGAAGAGCACCTATGTCGATGCGCTGCCGCCGCTTGTCGACGAGAAGACCGGGCGCATCCATCCGAGTTTTCATCAGCTCGGCGCGGCGACCGGTCGACTCTCCGCTTCGAACCCGAACGTGCAGAATATTCCGATTCGGGGCAGCGAGGGTGCGCGGATTCGCGAGGCCTTCGTCCCGGCAGAGGGCAACGTTCTCGTTTCGGCCGACTATTCCCAGGTCGAATTACGGATCGTGGCGCACTACTCGGGGGATGGTTCCCTGATCGAGGCCTTTCGAAACGGCGAGGACATTCATCGTCGTACGGCTGCGGAGGTCGCGGGAATCGAACTCTCCGAGGTCAGCGATGAACAGCGTGCCAACGCCAAGGCCGTCAATTTCGGGATCATCTACGGCTCCTCGGCCTTCGGACTCGCTCAGCAGCTCGGGATTGCCACCGGTGCGGCGCAGGAAACGATCGACGCCTATTTCGCCCGGTACGAGGGCGTGCGGCGTTTTCTCGACGAGACGACGAAGCAGGCGAAGAAGGACGGCTTCGTCCGGACCTGGATGGGGCGGCGGCGCTATCTGCCGGACCTCACGTCGCGCAATCGGGTCCTGCGACAGGCGGCCGAGCGGATGGCGACGAATACGGTCATCCAGGGGACCGCCGCCGATCTGATCAAGAAGGCGATGGTCGATGTTGATCGGGCGCTCGAGGCGTCGGGAATCGAGGCCACGATGATCATGCAGGTGCACGATGAGCTCGTTTTCGAGACCCCACCGGCCGCACAGGCCGACCTCTTCGAGCTGGTCAGGACGCATATGGAGCAGGTGGTCGAGCTGTCGGTGCCGCTGACCGTTGAAATCGCGGCGGGTGCGAATTGGCGCGCTGCCCATTGAGGAATTCGCATGGCCCCTCGGGGTAGCGCTGAGGTCAGAATCAGTTCGGGTTGCTTCGAAAAGTCGAAGAAACCCTGACACATCTGCCCGGCCAGGCCTACTTCCTTGGTACAAAAGCCGAATTCCCCTTCCCAGGGATGCCCGGGGCACCATTTCATGGTGTTCCGGGTTTTTTGTTTAAGTTTTAAGTAAGTAAGTAGGCAGGTATAGGTTCAGGTTCAGGACGTCGGATCATGGGATTCCGCTTCGGGAAGGCGAGCTCGCGATCGGCAGTCCCCGGAGCCTGGCCTACGCGAGCGAGCGGAAGAGATTCAACGTGAACCGCCGCGCCGAGTCGAAATAGCGCCGCTCGAGCTGCAGGCCCGCCTCGCGTGCGAGGGAGTCGATTTCCGCCAGGGAATATTTGTGGGAGTCCTCGGTGTGAATCCGCTCGCCCTCGCCGAATGGGACCTCGATTCCGAGGTCACGGATCCGTATCCGCTGTTCGCGCTGGCTCTCGAGAAAGCTCTGAACACTGCCCGATGGCTCGTCGTAGTGGACCCGGTGGCGAAAGTGGTCGAGCTCGAAATCCGCTTTGAGTTCCCGGTTGATGCGGCTGAGCAGGTTGAGATTGAAGCGGGCCGTCACGCCCGGGGCATCGTCGTAGGCCCGCTCGAGGACGTGCCTGTCCTTGCGCAGATCGATCCCGATGAGCAGACGATCGGCTGGGACCATCGTCTGCCGAACCCGTGCGAGGAAGGCGCTGGCCGCGGGCCGCTCGAGGTTTCCAATCGAGGAACCGAGCCAGAGCGTCAGCTTGGGTTCGAGACCGAGTGCGTGGATCTCCTCCAGGCCCGACTCGTATTCAGCCACCGCGGGGAGTATTTCCAGCCGGGGGTGTTTGCGTTCGAGTCTCTCGACGCTCGCTTCGAGCGCGGAACGCGAGACGTCGATGGGCGCGTAGGACAACGGCCGCGCATCGGTCTCGAACGCGCGCAGCAGGTACTCGGTCTTGACGGCGCTGCCACTGCCGAGCTCGACGATCACGCCGATCTCGGGCAGGTCCCGCGCGAGACCCGCTGCGGACGTCTCGAGGATCTCTGTTTCGGCCCGCGTGAGATAATACTCGGGGAGGTCGCAGATCTCCTCGAAAAGGCGTGAGCCCAGGGCGTCGTAGAAGAACCGGCTGGGAAGCGTCTTCGGCGTGCTCCCGAGCCCATCGCGGACGGAGTCGGCGAAATCGACGCGCGGGGTGTCATGACCAAATTCGATCCAACGCGTCTCGAAAGGCCGGGGCGAGGACGCCGACACAGAGGGCTGGGCGGTGGGACGCTCGGGTCGGTCCGGATTCGGTGCGCTCAAGCGTCACATTCCCATTCGGATCGAGGGGCGAATTGAATGAGCCGAGCGGTTCCCACAGCCTCTGCGAGTCGCATCGAGCGAGCCTAGCATGCTCGCCGCCGCCCGATCGGCTTGCCGGCCTCGTCGAAATCGATCGTCGTGGGTACCCATCCGGTCGCCCCTGTCGCCTCTGCAAGCGGGGCTTTGCGGCCCGAAGTGGCCGCGCGAAATGGCCCCGGAGACGCGCCGCCGCGCGGGATCGATTGTGAACTTCCCGTGGGGAGAAAAATTTCAGAAAAGATCACATCGGGTTGCCCGATTCCCGAGGCCACTTCGCCTTTCTAGACAAGAGCGCAATTCCGAATCCCGCGCTGGAAATGGAGAGGAGTTTCGATGAGCCAAGCAATCCAGAGTCCCCCTGCGTCCGAGAACATCAACGCCGAGTGCCCGAGTGCAGCCGTGCTGTCGTTCGAGACCGGTCGTCCGGTCGATCCCAAAAATCTCGCGAAAGCGGAGCGCCGCCAGCGGGACCGGGAACTCGTCGATCTGATTCTCGCAGGCGATCCCGACGCCTTCACGCATCTGCACACACTCTACTCCCAGCGCATCTACCGCTTCGCGGTCAATCGCCTGGGGGACGCGACCGAGGCCGAAGACGTCGTGCAGGACGTCTTCGTCGAGGTCTTTCGATGCGTCGGTTCCTGGGAAGGGCGATCGGCGCTGCTGACCTGGATGTTTGGCATCGCGCATCATCAGGTCTGCCGGCGCTTTCGCAAGAAGACCCCGATTGCGGTTCCGATCGAGCAGATCGAGGCGGCGCCGCCCGTCACACCCGAGGCCTCGAGCGACCGGCGGGTCGAAGCCACGCGGATGCTCGCGGTGTGTGCCGATGCGCTCGACGAGGATGTCTCACAGGCCCAACGTGAAATTTTCGATCTCTACTACGGTGAGAACCGTCCGATCCGGGCGATCGCCCAGGATCTGGGCAAGTCGAACCAGGCCGTCAAGATCAGCCTCTTCCGAACGCGGCGCGCGATGGCCGCGCGACTCGAGGACCTCGACATGCTGCAGATCGCCTGATCACCCCAGCTTCGTCTTGCCCAATCCGCCCCGAGCTGTCCGCGATAGACTGTCCGCTTATAGAGAGTCCGAGAGGATCTCGGCGAGCCGTCCGCGGGCGAGGGCCCAGTCGTTCTTGACGGTCCGCTCGGCAACCTTCACCTCCTGGGCGATCTCGGGGATCGTCAGACCGCCGAACACTTTCAGGACCGCGACGAGCGAGGCGCGCTCGTGCTCCTGGGCGAGGATCTCGAGCGCGCGCTCCGCGATCTGAAATCCCTCATCATCGGCCCGTACGCTCGGGAAGGCCGACTCATCGAGTTCCTGCTTGACGGCTCCTCCTCCGCGTTTCTCCGCGCGGTGGCTGCGGGCGTGATCGATCAACACGTGGCGCATGATCCCCGAGGCCACGTTGTAGAAGTGGGATCGATCCTCCCACTCGTGGGCCATTCGCGAGGAGAGTCGCACGAAGGCCTCGTTGACGACGGCCGTCGCGGAAAGCGTGTGATCGCTGCGTTCGTTGTGGACCAGATACGCCGCTCGTTTGCGAAGCTCTGGATAGACGAGCTCCCAGAGCCGGTCGGCCATGTTGGCGTCCGCCCCAGCGACCCTCAGCAGGCCGGTGACCTCGCCCGTTCCGATCGTTCCATCCGACATCGCGCCAGTGTAGGCGATCCCTGCGCCGCGCGGTCGTTCAGGCCCCTGGCGCTTCCGCCCGGCTCGCCTCTTCGAAGAGGCGCGCGGGGATTTCCGGGTGCGCACGGGGAATCTTTGCCAGCTGAAGATTTTCTTCGACGTGTGTGGTCTCACGCATGCCGACGACGGCGCTGGTGACGCCGGCGGTGCTGCGCACGAATTGCAGCGCGGCGGTCGCCTGGGAGGGGGCCTCGGGAAAGGCGCGTCGGACGAAGTCCGGGACCCCGCCGACCAGCCGGCCGGCGTAGAGCGGAGCGCTCGCGAAGACGACGGTTCCCGTGTCGCGAAGGCTTTCGAGGATTGCGCGGCTATGACCGTCTGGGCCGAGCTGGCTGTCACGTGCGATGCCGTCGCCCATCGCCAATCCGTAGGGCAGTTGAATCGCGCGCAGGTGGTGGTCGCCCTGGCCTACGTCGAGCGCGGCCTCGAAGATCTCGACGATGCCGAGGTGGCTGCGGTCGGAATCCGGGACCAGGAAACCATCCCAGGTCGCGAGTCCGAAAGCCCCGATCCAACCGCGTTCGACGGCTTCTTCGAGGGCTGTGAACGCGCGCATGAGGGCTTCGCGGAAGCCGTCGGATCCGAGGCCCTTCAAATGGATTTCGGGTTCCTGGATCAGGTAGTAGTCGATCGTTTGGAGCCCGAGATTGCGGCGGCTTCGTTGAATCTGGTCGAGCAGGAACGCGGGGGCCATCGAGTGGCCCCGCGTGATCTCACTCGGATCGAGAAGCCCCGAGTCGATATAGGTTGCGTACAGGTCACGCTGGGCCGACGCATAGTCGTCGGCGCGTTCGGGATCCGGTGTGAGTGCGCCCCCCTTCGAGACGACGACGATCTCGTCGCGCGCAGTCCGGCCCTCGCGAATGGCGCGGCGAAGCGCGTGCCCGAGTGCGCGTTCGCTGGTCTGGTAGCGATCCGAGAGCGCCGTATTGAAGACGTTGGTGCCGAACTCGAGGAGATCGCCGACCACGCTTCGGTAGAGCAGGTCATCGATACCGCCGGGGTTACCGCGCAAGGTTCCGAGCGCGATCGACGAGAGCCACAGGTCATCCGGTCGCGCGAAATGATCTTCGGCGAAGCGGGTCTCACCGTGCACTCGTCGATCCGCGTAGCGTCGCGTGCCCTCTCGGGTGGCTCGGCCCTCGAGAAGGTCGTCGGATTCGGGCACGTCAGTGGGCATCGCGGCTCGGAGGCTACCGTGCGTCCGGGTCCGAGCCCAGCCCCAGATGCCGAGTCATTCGGGTCGAGGCGGGTAGGGGGCGCGGGGCCCTATACTCGCCGCGATCGCCGGTTCCCGTTCTTCGGGTGCGCGTGCGGGGAGTCCATGACAGATCTTTTATCGACTGAAGGCAAGGTTGCGCTCGTGACTGGTGGGGGAAGCGGGATGGGTTGGATGATCGCGGAGGCTTATGCGCGCGCCGGCGCTCGGGTCTATTTCGCGTCCCGCGCTGGCACGTTCGTGAACGCCGCGCTGATCCCGGTCGATGGCGGGACCTCCGGGACCCAATGAGCCGCGTGCACTATCCCGATTGCCGGGTCGAGGTCGAAAGGAGCGAGACCCGTGAGACCTTCGAATGTGACGATGCCGACGTCTGGATCGAGGATGAATCGATCCTGATCTCGTATTTTGACGACGAGGGAATGGTGATTCTCGAGGGTCGGCCCGATGACGAGGCGGGCTGGAGGCTCTCCGCGCGCAGTCGCCCCCGGCAAGCTTTCTTGAAGCCAATGGCCGAAGATCCCTGCAGTTTTACCGGAGAAATCGACGAGCAGGGGGAGGTCACCATCTGGCGCCTTCGCCTCGGCGAACCGGATGGGGCGTGAACTTCATGCTGCCCTCCGCCCTGGAGATGACAGAAACCCGCATTGACCCGCCGGCTCGATCCGACCCGTCCTGGAGAGAACGCAGCATGTCCGAAGAACCCTTGATTGCCGTCTTCGTCGACTACGAAAATCTCGCGCTCGGCGCGAGGGATTCGAAATGGCGGCATCTGAATATCGACCTGATCTTGAATCGGCTGCTCGAGAAGGGGCGGATCGTCTACAAGCGCGCCTATTGCGATTGGAGCCAGTACCGTAACGATGTTCGCGACTTTCATGCGCGCGGAATCGAATTGATCGACATTCCGCGCTCGAAGATGAGCGGCAAGAACAGCGCTGATATCCGCATGGTCGTCGACGCGCTCGATCTCTGTTATTCGAAGGATCACATCGAGATCTTCGCGCTCTTGACCGGCGATAGCGATTTCTCGCCGCTCGTGTCGAAGCTCAAGGAAAACCACAAGCGCGTCATCGGCTGTGGCGTCAAGAATTCGACCTCGGGTCTCTTGATGGCGAGTTGTGATGAGTTTCTCTACTACGACGATCTTGCAAAGGCCGCCGATGTCAAGGCGGACAAGCGTGCCGAGAAGATCAAGCAGAAGCCTGCGGCGGCCAAGAAGAAGGCGGCCAAGGCCAAGGGCGGGGCCAAGAGCCAGGCGTCGGGTGTGGAATCGAGTGTTTCGGCGGATCTCGACGATGCGCCCGACGCGATCGATCTCGTCCTCGAGATTCTCGAGAATCTTTCGAAGGATTACGACGCGGTCTGGGGCTCGATGATCAAACAGACGCTTCGCAGGCTTCATCCGGACTTCAATGAGACGAGTGCCGGCTACCGCAACTTTGCGGAGCTCCTCCAGGACGCCGAGAAGGAAGGCTGCGTGCGACTCGAATACGATGAGCGCCGCGGGAACTACCGCGTGGATCTGCTCGACGAAGGGGCCTGACCCGTCTCATCGGGGGTCGGCGCCCGGCGATTCAGGCGGCGCGACGAGAGCCCAACGAGGCCAAGGATGCCGCTCGCGAGCAGCAGGAGCCGATTCGGCTCTGGAGCTTCTACGAGATTGGTCGGGTGGAGGCAGCCGTCGTCATCCGGGAAGTCGATGAGCTGGTCCTGGTCGTCATCGAGTCCGTTGTCGCATTCGTAGATCGCGCCGCGCTCGCTCGTGTCGCTGGGATCCGCGCAGCCGGGATCCGCCTGGTCGATGAGTCCATCGCGATCGTCGTCGAGACCATTGTCGCAGACCAGGCTTGCGTCGCGCTCACTGGTGTCCGTCGGACTCGTGCAGCCCGGATCGGCGGGATAGTCGCTGAGTCCGTCGCCATCGTCGTCGAGTGAATCGTTGCAATCCGGTTGATCGATGATCGCGAGGATGTCGCTGCGATAGTAGAAGAGATCTGCGATGACCCCGGCGTTTCCATACAGCGAGGTGCTGGCGGGCTGGCCCTCGAAGGTCGCGCGGGCAACCAGGATTCCGATCAGTTCGGCGCTCGCGCCGCTGCCCGTGAAGGCCGCACCGCCGGAGTCGCCCGTCACGAAATCGGCCTCGTGTTGCCCCCCGATCGGGCCCCTCAGGTCGTCGAACGAGATCCAGAACGAATGCGTGCCCAGCGTGAACGTGTCGATATCGTGGATTCGGTTGGTCCCCCAGCGAATCGACGCCCCCGAACCCCAGGTCCAACCGTCCTGCCCCATCCAGGTCGTCGCGGCGCCGCGATTGCGACCGTTGCCGATGACCGTGATCAGGCTGTTCAGGCTCGCGGGGTTGTTCGTGATCAGAAGATCCGCCAAGGGAGGTTGCTCGGCGAGCTTGAAGGCCAGCAGGTCGGCCGGGCTCCCATCCGGATTCTGGAAATGCACACCGGAGCCGGGGATCGGTTGATAGAGAACGCCGTCGAGGGTGATCGCCTGTTCGCCAACGTGGCCCGCTGTCAGCACCCAGCCATTGCGCACGTACACGCCGCTCAAACCGTTGGTGACGACGCCGACGTTTGCGAACCCGGGATCGCCAGAGGGCGGGGTGGTGTTGCCGGTTCCGTCACCCGTCGAGATCAGGACCGCGTCCGCGCTGAGGGGCAGGCTGACGAGGAACACGAGCGGGGCGAGCCAGACCGAAAGGAGGCCGACGAGGGTCCTCCACCCGTCGAAAAGCGGTTGGCGGAGCGGATCACGGGAGTGGGACGGGGTTGGCGGGCAATACATGGTCGGGGGGCGGGCAGCGGGGGGCAGAAGGATCGATCGGGATCGGAGAAGCCGAAGCCAGACAGGAGGAGAAACCCGGATGCACCCATCGGAAATGCGCTTGTGATCCTATCATGAAAACCCGGGTCCAGAGGTTCCAAAGGGGGATCGCGGGTCGCTAATCCGGGCTGCCAAGAATCATCTGGCAGTGGGCACGCAGATTTGCGCTGGCATCGGCCACTCGCGGGGAGACGACGTCGGTCTCGGTCAGGTCGTGGACCGCCTCCAGGCAGGTGCGGGCCGCTGTCGACAGGTCGGGATTGTGATCGACGCGGGCATTCGTGAGCCGCTCGAGCCAGCTTTCGCGGTCGGGACGATCCAGGGCTCGGACGCAGGCGATCAGCGATTCGAGAGCGCGACTGTACTCGCCATGAACGGACAAGGGCTTGGCCTCCGTGACCGTTGCGGGGAGCCGTGTCGATGCCGACCACGCTCGGCTCAAGAAAATCTAGGGAGCGGGTGCGGGAGCGGCTGAGGTCGTCGTCGGGTCGGGGGAGAGCATGCCGTTTCCGAGCGATGCTGGCGATGCGCTCGAACCGATGCGCTCGCGGGCGAATCCCGCGACTGAATCGCTCGTGGGAGCCACCGTCGTGGGCAGGGCGGGGGATACAGGTACAGCGGCCGGGACGCTCTGTTGGTCGCGCAATTCCTCGTAGCGTTCGCGCCAACGACTGGCGCTCGCGTTGGCGTCCTTGCGTTTGCGATCCGAGCGCGTCAGGTCCTTCTCGGACTGGGCGAGCGCTTTCTTCGTCTTGCGGAGTTCGCCTTCGATCTGGCTGAAGGTGTCGGGATCGATTCGACTGGCTTCCATCGAGCGCAGACGCACGAGTTCATCGCCGAGCTTCAGGTTTTCGACATTTCGCTCGTCGATGCGTCGTTCGAGCTCTTCGACCTTCCACGTCATCGCTCCGTGGAGCGGACGGTAGGAATAGCCGAACGTGAGCAGGCCTCCGGCCAGAAAGAGCCCCATGCCCGCGAGCATGAGACGCAGCCAACGCGGCAGCGAATTCGATTCGTCCATGCCGCCTTCATCGGCATGCCCCCGTGGAATCTACAGCCGCTGCAGGCTTCATGGATAATGCGGGCTAGCTTCGACACGAAACAAGCGGACCCTAAGCGGATGTTTTTCACCCCGTACGATTTGTATCTCCCCAGCTCGTTTCGAGCCGGGACCAGGAGGATCGATGTCACTCGCGGCGACCTACCCCTATTACCTGGCCAATCAGCCCGAGGCCCCGAATCACGATCTCGAGGTGCTCGACAAATACACTGGTGAAGTGGCGACCCGGGTGGCGATGGCCGACGACGCCGCGATCGATCGGGCGATTCAGGCCGCCGTCGAGGCCACCGGGCCCATGGCGGCCCTGGCTGCATACGAGCGACAAGCGGTGCTCGATCACTGCGTCTCGCGGTTCAAGGAACGCTTCGAGGAGCTGGCCGACGCGCTCTGCGTCGAAGCGGGCAAGCCGATCAAGGACGCGCGGGGCGAGGTCACCCGCTTGATCGATACCTTTCGGATCGCGTCGGAGGAGTCCGTTCGAATCGGCGGCGAAGTGATGCCCCTGGACATCGCTCCACGCGCTCGCGGCTATACGGGGATGTGGAAGCGCGTGCCGATCGGCCCCTGTTCCTTTATCTCTCCTTTCAACTTTCCCCTCAACCTGGCAGCCCACAAGGTGGCTCCGGCGTTGGCCGTCGGCTGTCCCTTCGTCTTGAAACCGGCCAGCCTGACTCCGATCGGCGCACTCGTGATCGGTGAGGTCCTGGCCGAGACGGACCTGCCGAAGGGTGCGTTCTCGATTCTTCCCTGCGCTCGCGGAGGCGCCGCTCGATTCATCGAGGACGATCGTCTGAAGCTGCTCTCGTTCACGGGCTCGCCCAGCGTGGGTTGGGACCTGAAATCCAAGGCGGGGAAGAAGCCCGTCGTTTTGGAACTCGGCGGCAACGCCGCAGTGATCGTCGACGAAGACGCGGATCTCGACGACGCGATCGAGCGCATCGCCTTCGGCGCCTTCTATCAGAGCGGTCAGAGCTGCATCGGCGTCCAGCGCATCCTGGTTCACGCCGACCTCTACGACCGCTTCCGCGATGGGCTCGTCGAGAAGACGCGATCGCTGCGCATGGGGGATCCGAAGGACGAGTCGACCTTCATCGGGCCGATGATCTCCGAGAAGGAGGCGACGCGAGTCCACGGTTGGATCGAGTCCGCGGTTGCCGGCGGCGCAACGCTACTGGTCGGTGGCGGGCGCGAGGGGGTGATGCTCGAAGCGACCCTTCTCGAGGACGTTGCCACGGATCAGGACGTCGTCTGTCAGGAAGCCTTTGGGCCGGTCGCAGTTCTGTCGCGATTCGACGATTTCGAAGACGCCCTCGATCAGGTCAACGACTCGGTTTTCGGACTTCAGGCGGGGATCTTCACGCGAGATCTCTACAAAGCGCAGGCGGCCTGGGATCGCTTGGAAGTCGGCGGTGTGGTGATCGGCGATGTCCCGTCGTGGCGCGTGGACCATATGCCCTACGGCGGCGTCAAGGAGAGTGGGCTCGGTCGAGAAGGCGTGAAATTCGCGATCGAGGACATGACCGAGCTACGGATGCTGGTGATCCGAACGCCGAACGCCTGACGCCTGTAAAGCGGCGTGCAGTCAGCCGGGCGCGGTCAGCGGAGCGCCTTCGCAGCGTGGGCCACGTGGTCGCCCATGAAGCTCGCGATGAAGAAGTAGCTGTGGTCGTAGCCCTCTTGCATGCGAAGAGTGAGGGCTTGACCCGAGTGCGCGCAGCCCTCCTCGAAGAGCTGCGGTTTGAGTTGTTCCTCGAGAAATCCGTCTGCGCTTCCCTGATCGATCAGGATCGGATTCGGGTGTGCCCTTTGCGCGACTAATATGGACGCATCGTAGGCCGCCCAGCTCGCACGGTCCGAACCGAGGTAGGCGGAGAATGCCTTCTCGCCCCATGGGCATCGGGTCGGTGACACGATCGGTGCGAAGGCCGAGATCGACGCATAACGTTCCGGATTGCGCAGGCCGATCACGAGGGCACCATGACCGCCCATCGAATGGCCCGTGATGGCTGCCCGGCTCGTATCGATGGGCTGGCTATCGGCGATCAATCGAGGCAGTTCAGCCGTCACGTACTCGTACATCCGGTAGTGGTCCTTCCAGGGCGCCTCGGTCGAGTCCACGTAGAACCCGGCGCCACTTCCGAAATCCCAGGCGTCGTGTTCGCCGGGTAGGTCGAGCCCGCGCGGGCTGGTATCGGGTGCGACGAAGGCCAGTCCGGCCTCCGCAGCGAATCGTTGCGCGCCCGCCTTCACCGTGACGTTCTCCTCGGTGCAGGTCAGGCCCGAAAGGAAATAGAGCACGGGTACGCGACTCTTCTCGGCCGCCGGCGGTAGGAAGATCGAGACGTTCATCGGAGTGCCGGTCACATCCGAAGCGTGGCGCAGGGTCTTCTGTACACCGCCGAAGCATCGGGTTTCGCTCAGGGTTTCCATCGATCGATCCTCTCTATTCGTGTGCGGCTCGTGCTGGTCCAGGTTTGCGTGGGTCGGCTCCGTCGGATCGGATCGCCGTCGCGTGTTGCGTGCCGGGTTTAGCCTTCGCTCGATCTCCCGTCCATACAAAGCAGCGAGCCTTTCGACGGTCGAGGGAAAACGATTGCCCGTGCTCGTGAAACGAAAGTGCGGAGCAAGTACCTTCCAGATCGTGCGTTCCGGGTCCTCAGCGACCGCGATCCGGTTCCCATCCGGCGATTCATGGATTTCAGAGACCACGCCGCATGAAGAGCGTGGCGCATAAGTGAGTCCTGACGCGCTCCGGGCGGTCGAGCCGCGGAACGCGGCGCTTGCCCACGATTGCGGCGGATTCCGACTCGATGCTCGAGTCGAGGATACCCGTGCGCGCGAGCGCGTGAAGAGACGAACGAAGATGGAGTCGGGGATGAAATGGAATCACGCGCGTCGAGTGATCGGACTTGCCGCGCTCGCGTATTGGACCCTGTTGGCGACGATGGCCATCGCAGACAATCGGCCGGCGAGTCATGCGCCGATCGGTGTCATGGGAGACCACACGCATAGCAAGGGCGAGGTGATGTTCTCGTATCGCTATATGCGGATGGGGATGAATGGCCTACGGGATAATGACGACCGGATCTCGCGGAGTCGAGTTCTCCAGGACTTTCCGGTGACCCCGACGAAGATGGATATGGAGATGCACATGTTCGGCACGATGTACGCGCCGATCGATCGCCTGACGATCATGCTGATGGTTCCCTATGTGTTGCTCGAGATGGATCACGCGACGAGGACGGGTGTGAATTTTACGACACGAAGCGAGAGAATCGGTGATGTGCGAGCGGCCGCGCTCATCGATCTCTGGCAGGACGACGGACACAAGATCCACGCCAACCTCGGGCTCAGTTTTCCGACCGGCTCGATTCGCGAAAAGGATCGGACACCGGCGAACGCGGGGGCGCAGGTGCGGATCCCCTACCCGATGCAGATCGGTTCCGGCAGCTTCGATCTGCTCCCGGGCCTGACCTATAACGGCTACGAGGGGGCGATCTCCTGGGGGGCGCAGGCCCGGGGCGAGATTCGGCTCGAGAAGAACGACGAGCATTATCGGCGCGGTAACGAGTATGCCCTGACGGGTTGGGGCGCCCTCGAGTTGACCTCCTGGATGAGCGCGAGTCTTCGCCTCGAATGGCAACACGAGCTGAATTACGGGGAACGGGACCCGATTCTCGATCCGGCGATCGTTCCGACGTCGGATCCCGGTCGACGAGCGGCGATGCGGCTCGACGCGCTGGCGGGGGTCAATCTGGTCATTCCGTCGGGCCCGTTCGAAGGGATTCGCTTCGCGGTCGAAGCCGGGCTGCCGGCCTATCAGCGACTCGACGGACCCGGTCTCGAGACGGATTGGATCTTGACGGTCGGCGTGCAATACGCCCTGCCATGATCCGGCCCGACCCGCACGGCTGCCCGACGAACACCCGCCAAAGAACAGCTGAGTCGTCGAGAGCGGCTTTCGGAGACTTTCGGGGAGAGTGCCGACGTCTCCCCGAGTAGGGTTAGCGCCGACCGTGCAGGGCGTACGGATGCACCGACGGGGCCGGGTTCTGTAGGGGCTGCGTGTCCGTCCCGGTTTTTTCAGGCATCAAGATCACATCGAGTCCGGGGTTTCCGACCCCGATATTTTTTGGAGCGGCCGTGACGACCGAAGCCGTCGAGACGGACTCCGCCAGGGAGATGTCCATGCTCGGAAGCTTTTCGGTCGGCGGATTCGGCGGCGATTGGTCACTCGGGCGACTGCGTGCTGCCTGGGGCTGGTATTCGATCAGATCGACCGAGAGTGCGAGTGTCGCGAGCAGAACCGACACGCCCAGGAAGGGCCCAATGATCCGAGCGCGTCGTTTCCAGCGACGCTCCCGGCGTCTCGACATTCGCTCTTCCGGCGACTCGGGTACATCCTGGGGGAGTGATTCCGACATAGGATCCTCTTTCCTGCGAAAAGGCGAAAGCCATCCGACAAGGGGATCGGGTCGACGTCGACCGGTCCTGAGGAGGAATCCGTAGCCTGCGCGTGGCTGCCGCGGAGTTGCGCCCTGGCTGCCGATACGGGCCCGGAGGGCCTGCGACCGGGCTAGCTGTGCGTACGGGACGGCGCTGTGGGCCGGGCGTGGACCTGATCCGGTCGAACGGCGAGCGACACCGGATCTCCGGGTCGAAGCCGACGCGCGAGCCCGCGACCCGAGAGCAGGTGGGTCGTGAAGCGGTGGTCGCGTACGCGAAGCGTCACGACGGTCGCGAGACCATCACTCGCGAGGCTCTCGACGACCGCTTTGCCGATCGACTGACCGTCGCCTCGACCCACGTCGAGTTTGAGGTGCTCCGGGCGAATTCCGATCCAGGCCTCGGATCCGACCTCGAGATCTGTCGCCGTGGGGACTTCGAAGCCCTCCTCGATTTCGATCCACGAGATGCCCTCGGCTCGCCTTCGGACACTGCCGGAGGCGAGATTGATCATCCCGACCGTGCGCGCGATCTCGGGCGAATCGGGCCGCAGCAGTACGTCGTCGCATAGGCCGTGCTGGACGAGTTCGCCGTCTGCGAGGACGGCGATCCGGTCCGCGAGCAGCAGTGCCCGTCGTAGATCGTGGGTCACCATGGCGACCGCGACCTTGGTATCGGCGATCGCCCGCTGCAGATCGAACGAGAGAATTCGCTGTCCCTCCGCATCCAGGTCGTCGAAGGGTTCGTCGAGTAGCAGCACCTTCGGTTTGAGGACGAAGGCGCGCGCCAGCGCGAGGCGGCGCAGCTCACCTCCGGAAAGCGTTCGAGCGTCGTGCTTCGCGAGGGGGGCGATATCGAAGCGGGCCAGGGCGTCGGCGACGCGCTCTCGCCGTTCAGCTTTGGGCATGCGCTTGCTGAGAAGCGCCGCGCGGACGTTGAACTCGGCGCTGCCCGAGAGGGCGGCGGGACGCTGGAACACGAGGGTGACCGGGCCGGCGCCCCCACGAATCGAGCGTCTGTTTGCACTTCGTTCGAGTCCGGCCAGCGCCCGCAAGAGCGTGCTCTTGCCGGCGCCGTTCGGTCCGAGGATCACGAGGACCTCACCCGCGTAGAGATTGAGCTCGTCGACCCGGAGTTCGAAGACCTCCGACCCGACGCCACGCCGACAGACGAGCCCCTTGGCGGAGAGCGCGACTTCGTTCAGCGACGAATCGCGGGCCTCGCGTCCGTCGGGACTCTCGGACTGTTTGGAAGTCGGAGGGGTCGGCGGTGTCGGAGTGTCGGCCGAACTCATCGCGCCCGCCCGCTCTGCTGGATCCAGGTCAACAGCCCCGCCAGCAACAACATGTTCCCGCTCAGGACCGCCGCCTGGCTCAACGCGACTTCGTATTCGCCCATGCTCGTGTGCATCATGATGGCCGTCGTGAGGACTCGGGTCTCGCCGGCGATATTGCCGCCGACCATGTTGGTGGCGCCGACCTCGGAGAGGATACCGCCCATCGCGGCGATCACGGCGGCCAGGAGTCCCATGCGAATCTCGCGCACCAGCAGCCAGAGTCGCCATCCCCGGCCGATTCCCAGGGTGCGCACCTGAAGATCCCACTCCTCGTCGAGGGAGCCAACCGAGGCGAGTGTCAGGCCGATCACGAGGGGCAGGGCGATGGCCGTCGAGGTCAGGATCATCGCGTACGGTGTGTAGAGGAGGTCGTATCCACCGAAGGGGCCACTGCGTGCGAGCAGGATCGAGCCGATCAGGCCAACGACCACCGGTGGCGCGCCCATGCCCGCGTTGACCGAGGACACGAGCAGTCCGCGGGCGACGAAGCGTCGGGAGCCCAGGATGATCCCGACGGGTACGCCGACGAGGAGGGCGAGTACGAGTGCCGAGCCGCAGACCCAGAGGGTGCGAAACGTGATCTCGGCCAGCAGTTGGATCTCCTCGCCGGACACGCGTCAATCCGCCGAGACCGGGGCCGGGCCGGCCGTCGGGGTGAGGGTCGGGGTGAGGGTCGGGGTGAAGAGTGAACGGCCGAACCGCTCGCGGCCGAATTCCCCGATCTTCGCCTGGATGGCTGGGCCGAGGAGGAAGCGCTGGAGCGTTTCGGCTTCGGCGCTGTGGAGGCGGTGCTCGAAGCGATCCGGATCGAGTTGAAGGAGCGAGTAGATGTTGCGCAGCGAGGGCGCGGGTTTCGAATGGACGACGAGATCGACTCGGGTTTCGAACGCGAGGAAGGTTCCGATGTCGCTCAGGATATAGCTGCGACGTTCGCCGGCGACCTGGAGCGAGAGGCCCATTCCGCTTCCGGTTCGAACGAGGCCCTCCCAGTCGGCTTCCGGGTCGAGCCCCGCGGCCTCGAAGAGCGACTTCTCGCGCTTGTGCGTGCCCGAGTCGTCAGAGCGACTGACCCAACCCGCTTTCGCATTCGAGATCATCTGGATCGCTTTCTCGGGTGTGGCTGCGTCTGCGACGCCCACCGGATCGTCCTTCGGTCCTGCGATCACGAAGAAATTTTCCATGAAGGGCGTGCGAAGACGCACGATCCCCTCGTCGACGAGGATCTGTTCCGAGACGGGCGCGTGGGTGAGGATCAGGTCCGCGTTGCCCTCGCGACCCATCCGGAGAGCAGCGCCGGTTCCCACGGCGATGACGCGCACCTGGATCCCAGATTCTTCGGTGAACGCGGGTAGGAGCGCATCGAGGAGCCCCGAGTCGCGAACGCTCGTGGTGGTTGCGAGGATCATCGATCGATCCGCTGCGGATGCGATCGCCGCCATGAGGACGGTCACCCCGAGCAGGAGCGAGCAGAGAATTACGGTCTTCGATTGCATGCGTGGGCCGAGTCCTTCGTGTTGAGCCGAAGCCGGACGGAAAGCGGTTAGAGCGTAGATCAGGTGGTCGCGTTCCGCGCGGCACGGGCGCCGGGCTGTGGGCGAGCGGAGGGACCCGAGGGGCGCCTAACGTAGCTGATATTTCGCTGGTCGTTTTTCCATGAAGGCGATCAGCGACTCCTTGAAATCCTCACTCCGGAAGAGTTGCATCAGGTCGGCCATGACCGCATTCGAATTCGCTTCGAAGGTCGAGTCCAGTCCGAGGCGTTCGATGTCGGGGGCTTCGAGAACGCGGGCGAGCAGCGTGATCTCACAGGCTTTGTGCCAACCGACCAGGCGGGGTAGCAACCAGGTTCCGCCACTCTCGGGGATCACACCGCGCCGAACCGGGGGCACGAACCGGGCCCGAGTAGAAGGCGCGTCCGGCGCCCGTGAGTACGATGGCCCGGACGTCGGGATCGTGTTCGGCCTCGAGAAAGATCTCGGAGAGCCGGCCGATCACATCGCCGCCGATCGAGTTCATGCGCTCGGGTCGGTTGAAGGTGACGACGAGGATGTGATCCACGCGTTCGGTGAGGACATCGGGTGTGGTTTCGATCGTGTCGGAGGGCGAGGGGGGCTGAGCCATAGGGTCTCCTGCTTCTCGAAGGGATCGTGTGCTCGAGGGCTAATCGACGCGGTCGAAGCGAAGGATGTAGTTGTCCTCGAGACCCTCGAGCCGAATCTCCTCATCGAGTACGAAACCGGCCGCTTCGATCTCGGCCTGAAAGACCTCACGTCCGGCGCGCACGTGTTCGAGGAGCCATTCCGGGCTCTCTCCCGGGATGCGATTGAAATCGATCAGGACCAGCGAACCCCCCGGACGGATCGCCGCGTGAAGGCTGGCGAGGGAGTCCTCCGGATATTCGAAGTGATGGTAGACATCACAGATGAACGCGAGGTCGATCGACGCGTCGGGGAGTTCCACGGAGCGCTCGGTGCCCTCGACGACCTGCATCGTCTCGGGTGCTTCGGTCCGGGCCCGGCCGCGCAGGTGTTCCAGGAATCCAGGCGAAATTTCGACGGCGTAGACCCGGCCCGAGCTCTCCACGGCCTGGCTGAACAGGAAGCTGAAAAAGCCGGTTCCGGCGCCGATGTCCGCGACGGAATCGCCGGGTGAGAGAGCGAGGGCTTGCACGATGGCAACGCGCTCGGCGTAGACGGCGCGAGATTCCCCTTCGAACCGTTCGACGTATTGATCGACGTCGAGGTCCTCGGACAGGAAATTGTCGTTGATACCGTCGGGCAGGCCCTCGGGTCGGGGCGCGCTTTGAGCGGAGCAGCCGACGATGCCTGCGACTACGAGAATCGCGACGAGGCTTCCGAGAGAAATGCCGGAGCGGAAGAGTGAACAAATCATGTTGGACTCCCATCCATGAGGGGTGACCCGAAAAATCGAATCCCGAATCGAAGCGTCAAAGAACGTCGCCTTCGGACAGGGGTCGGCGCGCCGACTCGAAGCGTCGAGATCCTGTCTAGGTCCTGTCTATGTCCATAGCGCCAACAGGCTCATCGAAGCAACGCCGGTGGTCAGGACGAGCCATTTGGCAAAGCGTCCGCCCGGGGCCGGGAACTCATCTCGAAGGATGTCGAAGGTGGCGACGTAGATGAAGGTGCCGGCGGCGATCGAAAGGAAGCTGGCTTCGAGGGTCGCGCCGAGGCGTCCCTCGATGACCTCGCCGAGGAACGCGCCGATCAGGCCGCCGAGCGGGGTCGCGGCGGCGAAGAGGGCGATCAGCTTCCAGGACTGAGCCTGCTTCAGGGGGCTGCGTGCGAGCGACACGCCGAGTGCGAATCCGGCGGCGGTCTTGTGGGCGATGATCGCGAGCGAGATCACGAGTGCGCGGCCGAGGTCGGGCTCGGCGCCGAGTGCCAAGCCGGCCAGCAGCGCGTGGATCGAGAGCGCGGTCAACACGGCGTAGGCGGCGAGTGCGTCCGGGTGATGTTCGGCGATTCGCGCGAAGCGTTCTCCGGAAGGGGTGTGGACCTCCTCGTGGGCGTACTCGGGAAGCAGAACGTGTTCGACCAGAAGCATGAATGTGAATGCAAATCCCGCGAGCGCGAAGGCCATCGGGTAGTCCCAACCGAGACCGTTCCAGATCCGGTCCGCGTCTGGAAGCATGTGGACGATTCCGGCGGCGAGAAAAACGCCGGCGGCGAACGAGTTGCCCCAGCCGAGCAGGCGATCGTTCAGCACGACGCCGCGTCGCAGCAGGGGAAGCGCTCCCCCGGCAGCGCCCGCGGCGAGGATTGCGATCAGCAGCGCGAGTTTGATACCAAACACGGCTTTCTAGACGACTTCTTGGTGGAGCAGGGAGATTCCATCGATCGGGACCGGGACTTCGCCGCGTGCGAATCGTTCGATCTCCGCCGTGTCGAAGCGATTACCGTCGTAGACGGCGACGATTGCGTGGTCGCCACGTTCAAGGAAAGTCGTCTCGCCAAATGGGGTGTAGCGGGTGGCGCCGATGCTGATCAGTGCCTGATCCGGCCGTCCAGCCGCGGCGAGCCACTCGGAGATATTTTCGAGCGGGCCCTCGTCGACTTGATCGTTCAGCCGGCCGACGAGCCACTCGAGGAGCTGCCCATACATGTAGCTGTAGCTCGTGACCGGGGAGTCGACGCCGTATTCCGTCAGCTCGCCATCCCGGAGCAGATAGCAGGCGATCCGAT
>SMVB01117499.1_pt1 | contig 34143 bp, 32 predicted proteins | sample 2456461 | NCBI WGS metagenome assembly SMVB01 (sample SAMN11095934, study PRJNA526329) | marine sediment metagenome | biome: Marine sediment; feature: Surficial sediment; material: Deep marine sediment; isolation source: Hadal surficial sediment | place: Pacific Ocean | collected 2014-05 | depth... | reverse complement strand
CTTCGGATTGGCAATAGGCGTATAGGGAAAGGCCTGGCCGATGATTGCAATGCGTTTGCCGTTCACATTCTTTATGACGTAGGGTGGAAAGATATGCCTGCTATCTTCATCAAATACCGGTATACCATCAAATAGCGCATCTTCGGTTGCCTTCACATTCTGGGCAACAAAATCGCCATTGAACGCCGCGGCATTTTTCAATACCTCATCTTCATGATAGGTAAACTCCCAGTGGCCGGTCATCACATCAACACCAAGAAGATTACATGCGCCGACCATATCCTGGCCTCTGGTCCATAATGCTGTGCCGGAACCCTGCCAGGTATCACCGCCATCGAGTAATACAGAACCGGGGGCACCATCACGCAACTGGTGCAACAGGGTCGCAAGGTGAGAAAAACCACCCATTCTGCCGTATCGCTCTGCTGCCTCAGTGAAATCAAGGTAGGTTAGGGCATGCACTTTTGAGGGGCTGACATCTGGAATGGCGTCCAGTAGATTCCGCCCTACCCGGTGGGGAAACTTCCCATTAGCAGCACCAATCCCGAGATTGACATTGGGTTCGCGGAAATACACAGGGTTTAATTGCGCATGAGTATCGGTGATGTGCAACACCCTGGCCTGACCGTATGCCGACAGGTTGTATATTTCACCTTCACGAGCCGGTCGCAATGTTGTGCAACCGGACACGGTCGCTGCAACCCAGGTCTTGGCCAGAATAGCCAGAAATTCACGTCGATTCATTATTCTTGTTCTTATTCTTACCTGCTTTTTCTGTTGACTACTTCGGTACGCGCCCCTTCCAGGCGATCTCTTCGTTAGCTGCCTGGGCCACGGAGGCATTCGCAGTCAACAGGGCGCGTTGTGCATCTACCATCGCCGCGCCTTCCTCACCATTCGCCAGCTTATCCTTTGCAGAGGCGAGAAATTGCGCCGTTTTGGTCCAGGCATGACCCTGTTCTGCTGCCGTCTGGTGGGCGGCCTCTGCCTTCCCAATAATGTCCTCAATGGAATCTGCTGTGTTATCCGGTTCAGCACAGGCAGCAATAAGGAAAAGCAGCAAAACTAAAATCAACAGTAAAGTTACTTTCATCGCCTTATTTCCTGCTCGCCGGGCCGTTGAGTTCCATGCCGTTATTCATATAAGTCATGAAATATTCCAGATTCCTGTAGATTTCACTTTGTTGAGCCATGGCCACTGCACGCACCTGTACATTACATTCAGCAAACCGCTTATGTAATCCGCCAACCTGCTCCCATTTGAATCGATAAGTCGGCCAGTGCGTCGTGTGGCCTATTGAAGCACTCAGTATTTCCGCTCGTAGTTGACCGCCAGCAGCATCAAGATGGCAACTGCTGCAGGCAAAATCCAGTTGTCCCCGGCGTTCATAAAAGAATCGTTTTCCCTGTTCGTAGGCATCGAGACCTTCGGCTGGCACTTTAATATCAAACTTGTTTCCCCTGGAGGTAAATGCCATGTAGGCACTGACATAACCCATCTCATCGCCCAGGTAATCCAGAGCCTGTTCACCATTTGCTCCCCGGCAATTATTGATGGCCAATTCGAGCGTAATCACCTGGTTAGTATCAATATCAAAATAGGGGAAGTTCTGTTTGACACCGATTCCGCCGTTGTCGAAGCAATCGGCGTAACCCTTACCGTTCGCAAATGACGTTGTAAACAGAACCTCTCCATCATCGACTGCAATTTCGTAGGGTGGAAAATCTTCCATCTCCAGCCACTGTGCCCTTTTTGCTTCATTCAGCGCATAGGTACCGTCTTTATGCGCGGCAATTTCAACATCAGGGAACAGATCCTCAAAAAATTTTACGAAGGCAATGCGATCGGTTTCAGGATCTGCATTCACCTGGCTAACACAACCGAGTACAAGTACCAGTGACACGCCAAACCAACTCTTCATCTGCATTCCCGTCATTAGAACTATTTTAATGTCAGCTCGCCGTGCGACGACTCACCCAAATTGTCAGTCCAGCTGATCTTGATGTGATCGCCGGATTTAGCATCATTGATCTTGAACGCCATGTAGGGGTTCTTGGATACGGATGGCCCCCAGTGAGCGGTCATTGCTACAGTCCCGTTGATTTCACAAATGACTTCTTCAATATAGTGAGCAGGGATGACGTTTCCTTCAGCATCCCGACGGGTACCTGTTTCCATTGGATGCGGCATCAGCGTCTTGATTGAGGCGATTCCGTCCTTGACCTTGCCCCTTATTTTTACTGGTTTAACTGGCATAATATTCTCCTCTAACCCCCGCACCCGCCGATGGTAACCTTGACTGCCTGCCCGGTCATATAGACCTTGTCTGCAGTTTTCACCATAGCCCTGACCATCGAACTTCTACCCATTTTCACCCGTACAGATATATCGGCAGGACTCATTGGACCCAACTCGAAACTGGCAGAGAGTGGATTGGGATTCTGGTCAATGATCACATAAATCGCCGTGACACCGGCAATATTCGTGGATATTGACACAGGTACGACAGCGCCATTTTCCGCGATATCCGGAATCTTCAATTTGATGTCTGTACTTTCGACAATGGGCAGATCACCGAATAGCTCTTTGTATACTTCATCGATTTCTTCAGCCTCAAATGCCTTCGTTGCCCTGGCGAGTAATTTGAAGGGCAAGACACTCAGTGCAATCAAGGTCATCACGCCGGTTAAAAAACGGCGTCGTGAGGTTTGCGCCTTCATACTTTTGTCCTGGTCATAGTTTTGTTCTCTTTCAATCTTCTAAAGGGACTGAATGTAATCAACAACAAGGTCAAGTTCAGTCTCGGTTAAAATACTGTGCCTGCCATATGGCGGCATCACCGTATTGCGGTTGTTTGTTGCTGCATCATATATCTGGGCTCGCAGTTTTGATCGATCAGGATACCTGAGTTTCATCTGCATAAGCGGGGGGCCGATCAACCCCGGTAACTCACCACCTTCGATCATATGGCAGGAAAGGCAATTACCTACAGTCCTGTCGAAGGCGATCTTCTTTCCTTGCTCAATCCGATCGTCAGACGTTTCCGCCACGAGTAATCCTGGCATCAATATCAGCATCGCCAGGTTAATTTTTACGACCTTGTTCATCGGCTCGACTCCACCATAAATTCAACGGCCTCATTGACATCTTCATCCGAGATGTTGAGAAAACCGCCTTTCGGGGGCATCAGACCCACGGCACCTGTGAAACCTTTAATGGCATGTTGCTTGAGTGTCAGCATGCCCGTTGCGGCCCTTTTAATCCAGTCCGCAACATCGCCGATAATGGGTGCACCGCCGACACCGGCATCATGGCAGATTGCACAATTCTGGTTGTAAACTAACTCGCCCGGTTGCAGTGCCTTCTCCTTTGCGGCTTGGGTTTGCGTATCCACCGCACCATTGTCCCCGGCAGGCAATACAATTGAAACAACTTGTATATCTTCCAGCTTTTTACAGTTTTTCATACAACGAATATTGTGAACATCCGGCCTGGGGTCCGGAAAAAAATTAGCCTTGTTCGGCAGCTCTATGGTGGTGAAATTCTTCTTGCTCAGCACAAAATCATCTTCCACCAGGTCATTCAAATACAATACATAAGCCGTTAATGAATAAACTTCATCATCTTCAAGGGATTCAGGTTGAGTGAAAGGCATGGCTCTATGGATGTAATCCCACAGGGTACTCGTGTGCGCCCAGAAGCTGCCGACTGTTTTCGATGGACGCTGGTCCGTCAATGATCCTTCTCCTCCTGCCAGAACAGGGAAGCGCCCAACGCCTTCTCCAAAGCTACCATGACATTCTGCGCACTTAACTTCATAGAGTACTTCACCATCCTCGACCGAACCATTTCCTTCCGGCAATCCCGTTCCGTCCGGTCGAACGTCAATGTCCCACCCGGCAATTTCGACTGCCGTCGCAGGTGACCCGTAACCGTAATAACCCGTTTTGTCGACAGCTAGTGAACTGACAGAAACCAGGCTAAGCAGGATCAAACCCACAAACAGTGCGCCTTTATGAAAGCTGGACATTAGCCACGCCTCCATTTGGCAATATCTTCCACGTGTGTATCGCATTCTTGTGATAGACAGAACTCGATCCCCGTACATCCCGTAACTGGCGGTAAGTGGGTTGCACATAACCTGTTTCGTCAACGGCACGACTTTGTAGTAGTGCAGGTGAACCATCCCATTCAAACTCGATCCCGAATCGCGTCAGTGCTCTGGGTAACACGATGCTGGTGAATCTTGCCTCTCGCCAGGAGAGTCCACCGTCCAGTGACACGTCCACATGTTTGATTTTGCCACGACCGGACCAGGCCAGGCCTTCCAGCCAGTACTTGCCCTTACCCCGGAGCGGTTTTTCGGGGCTGGGTGATGTGATGACTGAATTACATTCCTGTACGAAGGTAAACTCCCTTGCACGACCGTCAGGCATCAAATCTGTATATTTCGAGGTTTCCTCGCGCTGATACCAGGGCCTGTCACCCACTTCCAGGCGCCTGAGCCACTTAATGCACGTGTTACCCTCCCAGCCAGGATTGATCAACCTTACCGGGTAACCTTGTTCCGGCCTCAATGCCTCTCCATTCTGGGCATAGACAATCAGGGCATCATCCAGCGCTTTCTCCATCGGGATACTACGACTCATATGTGCGCCGTCAGCACCCTCGGCCAGAATCCAGCTTGCATCCTTTGAAACACCGACTTCATCCAGCAAGGTAGAAAGCAGGACACCAGTCCATTCACAGCACGCGAGCATGCCGTGGGTAAACTGGAGCCTTTCCATCTGTGCCCCACGCCATTCCATGCCGCCATTGGCAGGACACTCCAAAAACCGGATCATACTGGTGGACGGGAATCGCATCAGGTCATCCATCGTCAGCGTCAGGGGCTGCTTGACCATACCGTGAATCAAAATCCGGTGTTCATTCGGATTAATCTCCGGTAGACCTGAATGATAGCGTTCAAAGACCACGCCACTCGGCGTGATAATACCCTTGATATCGGCCAGTGGCGTAAAACTGATGGATGCAATTCTATCCGCGGTTAACCAATCAACGGTTCGCCGTTTAACATCCGCCTCAAACCGGGATGGATGACCATATGGATTGGTGACAACACCTGACCCGAGGCTCTTTGTCCAGACGGGAACATCCGGGGGGGAAGCAGCACGTGCTGACGGTAATAATCCAATTGATCCAGCTGCTGCCCCACCCATCAGCCCAAGACCACCCAGCAAAAAGTTGCGTCGGTCCTGGCTACTGGCGGACTGCGGAAGCATCAACGAGTCTTTGTCTTCTTTTTGGTTCATAGCCTGAAAATCTCTACCAAAATATTATTATGCTCTACCGGTGTACTTTAGTATATTATAAAATTCTTACATACAATTAACGCGACATCAACCGTACATTGCATCAATAAGAGGTAAATGATGGATCTGGACAAAATGCTCGAATCAGCACAACGGGCCAGCGACATGATGAAACTGTTCGGGCACAAGCATCGCTTGATGATGCTATGTGAATTGAAAATGGGAGAGAAATCTGTCGGCGAATTGTCAAAGACGCTTGGTATTAGTCAGTCGCTTGTGTCCCAGCATCTCGCACGTATGCGGCATGAGGACGTTGTTAACTCAAGGAGAGATGCCCAGGTGGTTTATTATTCACTCAAGGAAGGTGAAGCCGCTCTTCTAATTTCATCTTTATACGATATATTCTGTCTTGATGCGGATGAGGATTAACTTTTTTAATTTGTATTGACTAAAGATATTAAAAAGTTTTTAGATACCAATAAGCTAATTATTGGCTTAAACAAATAATAATAACTCAATAATAGTAATTTGATCACAACACGGTGGGATACTCTCATGATATTGAAGAACCGATTTCTCCGGGTCTCAACTTTCTTGTTTTCGCTCACTCTCGGCCAGTCAGCGTGGGCAACGAATGGTTATTTCACCCATGGGTTGGGCGTTAAAAACAAGTCAATGGCAGGCGCGGGTACGGCCATGCCATCGGAGGCGATGGGCGCAGCCAGCAACCCGGCAGCCGCCGTGATGGTTGGCGACGTATTCGAGGGTGGCATTGCTATTTTCTCACCCAGGCGAAGTTATAAATCCAGCGCAAGCCAGGCCAACGGCAATTTTGGTGCATTCACTATCGGCCCCAACAGTATTGATAGTGACAGGAATTACTTCATGATCCCCTATATCGGCAAGGTATGGGAACGCGGCGACAATGCAGCCATTGCAATCAATTTCTATGGTCGCGGCGGAATGAATACCGATTATTCAGGTGGCACGGCGACAGCAACGCTCGACCCTGACGGACCGGGACCAGCGCCAGTGTTGACTCTGCCGGGTACATTTGGAGCCGGTACGACAGGCGTTGACCTTTCACAGGCATTTATTGACGTCACCTACGCCTTTAAGACGGGTGACTGGAATCTGGGTATCGCAGGGGTTATCGCCATCCAGTCCCTGGAAGTAAGAGGCATCGCCACCTTTGCCGGTTTTACCGAGACTTTTGCCTCCAGCGGTGGCACTGTGCTGCCAACGAATCTGACCAACAACGGTGCTGAAATAACCTATGGTTACGGCATGAAAGTCGGCGCTATCTATCATGCAACAGATAAATTGAATCTCGGTTTTACTTACCAGTCGGTCACTTCCATGCAGGACTTTGATGACTATGCGGATCTCTTCGCAGAAGGCGGTGGTTTTGATATCCCTGCCAGCTGGCGACTCAGTGCAAGTTACCAGACTTCTCCTGCAATAAGCCTGCATTTTGACTATGAGAATACGCTCTATAGTGATATAGATTCAGTTGCAAACAGCATTAGTAATATTTTCTCCTGCCCCACTGCTGGTGCAGGGGGCACAGATGTCAGTAGCTGTCTGGGCGGCAATAACGGTGCCGGTTTTGGCTGGGACGATGTTGATACTTACAAATTTGGTTTGCAGTGGGTCGCCAGCAACAAGATGACCTATCGATTCGGCTATAGTTATGCCAACCAGCCAATCGATAAGGACGAGACGTTATTTAACATCATTGCGCCTGCTGTCATCGAGCATCACCTGACATTTGGCTTTACCCGTGCGCTCGATAACGACCACGAGTTCAACATGGCGTTTATGTACGCACCGAGTAATTCGGTGAAAGGTAGAAATCCGTTTGACCCAACCCAGACCATTGAAATTGAAATGTACCAGGTCGAAATTGAGTTCGGGTACCGATTTTAGGCCAAAGTGTTAACTGGATCGCTCTTGCCTCGTGAATAGAGCCAGGGGCCGAGCGCAATCGCAATTAGCTCGAGAACACCCAGGGCTTTATTTCGTTTTCTGTATATCAATTGGATCTTGAAGGACGGCTAGTAACCCTGCAATTCACCATAACGATTTCGATGAAAGGCACTATTGCCAAAGGTATGCTCGGAAACACGTGATCGTTTCATAAAGAATCCGATCTCATATTCATCAGTCATGCCGATACCGCCATGCATTTGAATACCTTCGCTGCTAACGAGGTTGTAGGTGTCATTGAGTCTTGCCTTGGCAAGACTGGCGAGTTCCGCAGTCTCATCTGATTCTTCATCAAGGGCCGACAAAGCTTCGAGGACAACGGACTTCGAGAGTTCAACTTCACAGAACATCTGTGCCGCTCTGTGTTTCAAAGCCTGGAATGAACCGATCGGGACACCAAACTGCTCACGAACTTTAAGATATTCTATGGTCCGTTCAAAACACTCCTGCAACCCTCCGAGCATTTCTGCTGAAAGCAGTATTCGGCCAGCATCCAGCGCCTTATCAAGCATGTCTGCACCCTTACCCTCTTCACCCAACAGGGTTCCCTGGGCAGCTGAAAATTCTATATTCGCTGCATTGCGGCTGTCTGCCATAATCGTTCGAGTGACTTTGACACCATCAGATTCCCGATCTACCAGCACCAGGGTCAGGCCATCACGATCTCCTGCTTCACCAGAAGTCCGGGCTACAACGACCAGCTTATCTGCCACGTGGCCGTCCAGGACAAATTTCTTGCTGCCTGTTACTTTATAGCCATCAGCCGATTTCTCGGCGGTTGTCGTCGCACCATAGGGGTTGTGGTGCGGTGTTTCTTCGAGTGCAAGCGCTAACAATAACTCTCCACCAGCAACCAGGGGTAACAATTCAGATTTCTGATCGTCGGATCCACCGGCAACAATCGCGCAGGCGCCAATTGCCGTGGCGAGCAAGGGTGAACAGGTCAAGGTTCGGCCGCACTCTTCCATCACAACACCCATACCCATATAGCCGAAACCAAGGCCTCCGAAATCTTCGGGGATGGTGATACCAGCCCAGCCCAGCTCTACCATTTGTTTCCACGTATCCCGGTCAAAGCCAGATTCATCTTTGTCATCACGCAACCTGCGCATTTGTGTGATAGGCGTGTTATTCGTGCAAAAGTCTTTTGCAGCATCCTTGAGCATGCTCTGCTCTTCATTCAATACCAAAGGCATCTCTGATTACTCCTGTCCTACTTATTGATAATTAAAGTTAATCGCTATATTTCTAGTCCGGCAAACCAAGCACCCGCTTGGCAATAATATTCAATTGTACTTCAGAACTGCCACCGGCAATGCTACCCGCTTTCGAGCGAAGCCATGTTCGCGTCAGCAGCCGTTCACTTTCATTAAATGCGTCCCCTTCCCAACCCATGGATTGGGTACCCATTGCTTCCAACTGGATTTCCAGCCTTTGTTTCCCGGTTTCAGATCCATAATATTTAAACATGGAAGTGGCGAAAGTTGGTGTGCCACCTTCTTCATTTTCTGCCATGGCACGCTTCTGGGTCAGGTTGAACGCCCGCTGGTTCATCACATTCCTGGTAACAGATTCACGTAAAACCCCGTCCGCTATTTTCCCATCTTCTACACCGATATATTGTTTGGCAACATCAGGTAAAGAGCCCATATTGTCGAATCGCCCACGACGCCCTCCAGAGTTCATCCCGGAAATTGAACTTCGTTCGTGTTGCAGAAGTCGTTTGCCAACTGTCCAGCCACGATTGAGCTGGCCTACCATCGCATCTTTTTCGCAGCGGACATCATCAAAAAAGGTTTCACAGAAAGGCGAGCCGCCACTGATTAATTTTATGGGTTTAACCGTCACGCCTGGCTGATCCATATCAATTAGCACAAAACTAATGCCTTCATGTTTTGGCGCTTGTGGTTCGGTTCTTACCAGGGTGAAGATCCAGTCCGCATACTGTGCGCCTGATGTCCAGATCTTCTGGCCGTTAACAAGATAATGGTCGCCCTTATCCTCACATTTTGTCTGCAGGCTTGCCAGATCCGACCCCGCATTTGGCTCACTGTACCCCTGGCACCAGCGAATCTCGCCGCTGACAATTTTCGGCAGATGCTCGCTCTTCTGCTCTTCGGTCCCATAGTCCAGCAATGTGGGACCAATCATGCTAAATCCCATTCCTCCAATCGGGGAGCGGGCATTGATACTGATCATTTCGTCCTGCAATACCAGGAATTCATCTTTACTGAGACCACCACCGCCATATTCGGTCGGCCACATTGGTGCCGTCCAGCCTTTGGCGGCCATTCGGTCGAGCCATAATTTTGAATCCGGGTTGGCGTACACCTGTTTGGTACCGCCACCAATCATATTGTCCTCGGATTCAGGCTCGCGCATGCTTGCCGGGCAATTCTCTTCCAGCCAGACACGCGTATCTGCGCGAAATTCTTCCAGCGTTGCCATAATAGCCTCCAATGAAAAAGATCAAACGTCCATTATATGACCGGAGCCGATTAATTCAGGAACAGACAGTAACAAATAGCAGGGTGATAAATAAATAGGCAACGACTCACCTGACTATTACCCATTGACCCCAGTGATAGTAGCTAAATTGGGCTACAATGTCGTAAATAAATCGTCGCAAAATAATCGCCGTAAATAAAACGTCGTAAATAAAACGCTGTAAATAAAACGCAACAATTTTAGTTACCCCACTACTGCACAGGCACCCACTATGATTGATCTGACTCGTGACGGGAATGTTTTCCTGCTGACCATGACTGAAGGCGAGAATCGCTGGAATACAACCTTCGTCCGTGAGTTTTCGAAAGCACTCGATGAAGTGGAAGCATCGGAGGGTCCGGCAGCACTGGTCACCGCCTCGGCAAGCGAAAAGTTTTTTTCAAATGGTCTCGATCTGGCGTGGCTGGCTTCAAAGGGAGAACACAAGGGTGGTGATAGAGCGGCGTTCGGTGCCGAGTTTATGCAACTCATGGGCCGAATGATCACATTGCCCATACCGACCGTATGCGCAATTAACGGGCATGCGTTCGGCGCCGGTTTTATGGTCGCACTCTGCCATGATGTACGCTTGATGCGACGAGATCGCGGATTTATCTGTGCTAACGAGGTGGAACTCGGCTTGAATATTCCCGACCCTGAGCTCGCCCTGTTTCGCCACAAACTGCCAATGGACACCTTTTTCCAGACGGTGCTATTAGCACGCCGCTGGACGGGAACGGACGCACTTAACGCAGGTATTGTGCAGCAAGTAGAAGAACTGGAAAACCTGCGATCGGCGGCAATCACAAAGGCAGAAGAACTATCCAGGCTGGGTGCGAATCGTGAAGTTTATAGCCGAATGAAAGAACGCATCTATGGTGAAAATTCTGCCATCAACAATATGCATGGTCCTGCTTATATGTTGAAGAATTCGGCTGATTTTCACTAGCGGGTACAACCTGGTGTTTCTGTATTAGATAATGAACAAATTAATTTATTGTTCCGTTTAACATATCGATAGCGGTATCCAGTGCCCTTGCCAGCCCATTGGGATTTGCTTTATTCATACCCGCGATATCAAAAGCCGTACCATGATCCACAGACGTCCGGACGAACGGGATGCCCATTGTCGCGGTAATGCTATCTTCAAAATTATGCACCTTGATGGCAATATGACCCTGGTCGTGAAACAGCGCCATGACGGCATCGAATTCACCCGCAATAGCCCGGTAAAAGATTGAATCAGCAGGAAAAGGTCCAACCACATTCAGTCCTTCCTTTCTTGCGGCTTCAACGGCCGGTGTTATCTCCTCGATTTCTTCACGTCCCAGCATGCCGCCCTCTCCCCCGTGGGGATTTAACGCCGACACGGCGATTAACGGGTTATTGATTCCCCAGCGCTTCAAGCTCTCTGACGTTAATCTCAATTTTTCAAGCAGCACCGGTTTCGTGACATATTTAACCGCCTCGGAAAGTGATTTGTGGGTCGACAGATGTGCCACTTTCAGGCCCTTTGTCATCAGCATGGTGGCGGTTAATGTCGAGCCGGTCATGCGCGCCAGGATTTCCTGGTGTCCGATGTCACTATGGTAACCAGCGGCATGAACGGATTCCTTGTTGATCGGACAGGTGACCACTGCCTGGATGTCCCCGGCCAGGCAATGGGTCACAGCCGATTCAAAATATTGAACTGCTGCCCGACCGCATTCGGCAGACACGGTTCCCTGGATGAGCTTACCCGTATCGAATGGCACAGGTTCAATAACCTGTATCGTTCCCGCTACCTGTTTCTTGATTTCAGGCAACCCGCTGATCTTGGTGATCTCTATCTGAAGCCCGGTTTGTTGCATTGCCATTTGCAAGCAAGCAACACTGCCAATAACGAATGGCTGGGCGCGATCATAAATTCCGGGATTGAAAAAAGATTTGACGATAATCTCAGCACCGACCCCAGCCGGGTCGCCCATGGTCACAGCAAGCAGGGGCCTCGACACAGCTAGTGATCCGGTTCAAGTATATAATGAGCGACTAGCCCCGGGTCCTGCATTGGAATAAAATGCGTCAGGTCCGGTAGATAGATATCCCTGCCGAACTCAAACTCACCGGCTAATCCTTCCCAGGTTGGTGACGAACCGAAATCCATTGTTTCTCTGCCGGCTTCTCTCTGCTTTGCCCTTAGTACGATCACGGGTATCTCAATACCACGTATTTTGTCATGGATATCTTCGCTGGCGCTACCCATATAAATAGCCGCTTCGATCTCTGGCGGGCAGGCCAGGACATAACCCTCACCTTCGGGATTTGGCACTATTCCGTACTCACAATAGTCACGCAGGATATCCTCCTGCCACAAACCATAGGTACCACGCCCCTGGAAATTCGCAAACATGGCATCTGCATCTTTAAAAAAATTTCTCCGCTTAGCCACCGGATGAGTGCCTTCTTTATTAAGCCACGTATGATCGTCAGCCACGGGACCCGTGTACACTTCTGGCGCCATAATAACCGGGTCCACCAGCAGCAACCGCGAGAATCGCGCCTGTTCTGCGGAGGCGGCCTGCACCATTGCATGACCTCCCATGGAATGACCAACTCCAACGATGTTAACCAGGTCAAGGGCCTTGATGAATTTTGCCAGGTCATCACCGTAGATATGCCAGCTGATTGGCGGTGTATTGTCACTTCGACCGTGACCTCGCATATCGATGGCAATAACGTGTTTGCCGGGTAACAGGTCTGCTGTTTTATCCCAACAGCGGGCATGAAAACCCGTTGCGTGAACCAGCAGAATAGTTTCTCCTTCCCGGTATTCCTCGCCCCACTCGAAATAACATAAATCAATATTATTGACACTAACAGATCTTTCAATACAGCCTGCTTGTTCTTCAATCGCTATCAAGATACTTCCCTATTTTTTCAAATTTCATCCGTCAAGCCGCATCAGGTACCAGTGGTTCAAGCAAGCCAAGATCACTCTTGCGCCAGATCGCAGCCAGCCCGATCCAGATTCCGGCGACTGCAACCACCAGGGCCATCAGGGATCCAATGAGCATTGCACAGTATCCCATGAATAATGCACCAAGTGGCAATCCGCCAGGATTAGCGAGAGAGAATACGGAAATCACCCTCGCCCGATAAGCTGCAGGGGCGGATTCCTGCATGATCGTCCTGCCCATACTCATCACGACGCCGCCACAGGTACTGCAAGGTCGGGGGTGACATGTCACTCATGCTACGGTTATTTACCCTTCCTGACAATTTACAACTATTTGATTCCCCGCCGACTATCGGCAATCATGATGGGAGACTTCTCTGTTATGCTCTGCCTGCCAGTTTTGTGAAAATTGCACTCGGGAGACCGGAATACCGAATGTTTCGAAGGATAGTCATTTTTGGATTTCTTACCATTGCCCCGGGTGTGGCCGAAGCAGCGCCCCTGACCGAAAAAGAGCAGCAAATCATCTCCCAGGTCGAAATCCGGGAACCTGCTGCACGGCTGCTACTCAAGAAGATCGTCAACATCAATAGCGGCACAATGAATTTCGATGGCGTAAAAAAGATTGCCGCCGTCTTTACCCTTGAATACGAGAAGCTCGGGTTTACAACCGAATGGGTCGATGGCAGCCCCTTCAAGCGCGCCGGTCATTTCATTGCGCGCTTCGGCAACACAGGTCCCAGGCTCATGTTAATCGGTCACCTGGATACCGTGTTTGCACTAGACGGCCCGTTTCAGAAGTACAAGGTCGTATCGGAAACGACAGCAGCGGGTCCCGGTATCGTGGACATGAAGGGTGGCGACGTTGTGATGCTAACCGCGCTTCAGGCGCTTGCGCATACAGGTGTCCTGGACCAGATCAGCGTGCGCGTGATTTTGACCGGTGACGAAGAAAAAAGAGGTTATCCGCTCCCGGTCGCAATCCGGGTTTTGGTTGACGCCGGGAAATGGGCAGATATTGCCATTGGCTTCGAAGACGGAGATGGTGACCCAACAACAGCCGTCATATCCAGAAGGGGCGCCAGTAACTGGGAATTGGAAGTAACCGGGCGACCTGCTCATTCCTCGCAAATTTTCCGGGCAGGATATGGTTATGGATCTATATATGAGACCGCACGGATTCTGGACGGCTTTAGAACTTCACTATCGAACGAAACAAACCTCACTTTTAATCCCGGTATCATCGTGGGTGGTACCCAGGCCGAAATGGATACCGCACTCGCCACGGGTTCCGCCTACGGGAAAAACAATGTCATCGCAGAGACCACGCGGGTAACAGGAGACATTCGCGCTTTAACGCCTGAACAATTGAAACGATCACAAGAGATGATGACCCGGATCGCTGCACAGAATCTTGATGAGACTTCGGCGAATTTACACTTCCTTGAGGGATATCCTCCCATGGCACCGACCGACGGCAATCGGCAACTCCTTTCCATTTATAATCAAATCAGCCAGGATCTGGGGATGGGTGAAGTATCCGCTGTAGACCCGCGCAAGGCTGGTGCCGCAGATATTTCCTTTGTTGCGCAATATGTTGATATGGCCATTGATGGCCTGGGTTTAATGGGTTCAGGCGGTCATACCGTGCAAGAGTCGGCAGACATCCGTACACTAGGCCAACAAACCAAACGCGCCGCACTGCTTCTCCATCGCCTTGGCAAAATGGATGCAAACAGACCCGGTTTTTAATGGATTAGCAAAAGGTTGTAGAAGGAAATGGCGAGAGACCCAAACCGAAGACAAACAATAATTTCCGGAGCCACCCAGTTGTTCCTGTTACATGGGTACGACGCTGTGACTATCGACGAGATTTGTGCATTCACGCACTCTGCCAAGGGTAGTTTCTATCACGTCTTTAGTTCAAAAGAAGACCTTGCGGTTCAGCTAATCGACGAGGTGTGGCACGAAACGCAGGTCAGGATGACAGAGACTTTTTCAAAAGAAAAGACCCCCCTGACTCAGATAAAAGATGAACTGATTCATACCTATTCCCGTTCCCACATCCTGGAAGGACGCAGCAAGCAATTTACAGGGTGCCCCATCGGAACACTTTCGGTGACACTTGCCGGTAAGAGTGAGAAGATTCGAAAGCGAATCAATTTCGCCATGAACCATATGCGCCATTTTTATGTAAAGGCTTTTACGCAAGCCTTGGAGAGTGGAGACCTCCATTCAGACCTGGATGCAAAACAACTGGCTGATCTGCTGCTCGCGACTATCCAGGGTATTGGCATCGTTAGCCGTTGCTATAACAGCCCCATAAAAATTCGAAAAATGGTTAACAACATTATGTTGGCCTTCTCATAATAACCCCGCCTATTCTGCTATGATGCGCGCCCCTCAACCCGAAGTGGATCGAAAGCATGGCGGCAACTCGCCTGAAAAAAATCGCCATAGTCGGTTCCAGCTGCTCGGGTAAAACGACGCTCTCAAAGATTCTGGAGAAACGCCTCGGGCTCAACCGGATAGAGCTGGATGCCATCAACTGGCAACCCAACTGGCAGGAACTGGACCACGCGGAATTCCACAAGATCGTCACCCGTGAAACCGGGGCCGAAGAATGGATCGTGGATGGTAACTACAACAGCCGCATGAACGGACTGGTGCTCGAAAGAGCCGACACCATTATCTGGTTGAACCTGCCTTTTCTCACCGTCTATGGGCGGCTCTTTTCCCGCTTGTACCAACGAATTGTGATCGGCGAAGAACTCTGGAACGGCAACCGCGAAAATCTGTGTAATACATTGTTTGAAAAAGATTCATTACTCTACTGGATTCCCCGGCGATTCTGGAAAACACGAAAAGCATATCGGCGTTTTTTCAACAAGCGGGAATACCTGTCTAAATTAATCGAGTTCACTGGCACCGGGGCAATCGAGGCGTGGCTAACGACACTTCCGGCCCGGGATCACTGACGTTGAAATTCATAAAAGCCGAACGAGGCATAAAAATTTTTACCATTGGCCTGCCCATCATGGGAGGAATGGTATCCAACGTGGTACTCGGCCTGGTAGATACAGCAATGGTCGGCACACTCGGTAATGCAGCCCTGGGTGCCGTGGGACTATCGTCATTTATTGCTTCCATCTACCTGGGCATGTTTTTCGGATTTTCGATCGCTGTCCAGGCCATGGTCTCCAGGCGCAAAGGCGAGAACAAACCGGGTGAATGCGGTATTTACCTGAGCAGCGCCCTGCTCATTATCGTCACCATGGCACCCCTTACGTCAGGTATTTTATACGCGGCGATTCCTTACCTGTTCCCACTGATTAACAGTGACCCGGAAGTCGTCAGCATCGGTGTCGATTATATCAGGTGGCTAATTCTGCAGGCGGCATTTGTTGGCTTTATCCAGGCCAACACAGGCTTCTGGAATGGAATAGGACTGACAAAAGTTTACATTGGCTCCCTGTTAACCATGCATGCTGCCAACATCTTCCTTAATTATGTTTTTATCTTCGGTAAATTCGGCGCGCCGGAAATGGGCGCAGAAGGTGCCGGGTTTGCCACCGCAGCTGCCAGTGTGCTGGGGGCTTTTCTCTATCTTCGTCTCGGGCTGAAATTTGGCAAACCTTTCGGTTTCATGAATAAAATGCCCGACATGAATGACATCAGGGGGGTTGTTCGCCTGGCCATCCCGGCAGGAATGCAACAGTTATTGGATATTATGGCACTGACGATTACCTACAGCATCGTCGGCATGATCGGAACAATGGAACTCGCCTGCTACAGCGTCCTCTTGAACCTCATCGGCCTCGTTGGTCTTCCCGCCTGGGGACTTGGCACCGCGGGTGCAACACTGGTGGGTCAGGCACTCGGTAAAAAGAATATCAAAGACGCATCAGACTGGGCCTGGGACGTTATAAAAATTGGTGTCCTGGCAATGGCTGTTATCGGTTTGCCTTTCTGGCTCGTCCCGGAACTTATTCTCTCCATCTGGATTCACGACGAGGCAACGTTACAAATTGGCATACTGCCGACCCAGATACTCGGCGTCATGATTACCGTCAATGGAATCGGTTACATGCTCGCCACGATGCTCAACGGTGCAGGCGATATTCGACGGGTAACACTCGTCAATCTCGTTACCCAATGGATGATCCTGGTACCGGGCGCCTACCTGTTTGGTATTCAGTTAGGATACGGATTGATTGGTATCTGGCTAACCCATCAATTCGCTTACAGGGCTGGGCACGCACTTATCTTTACCTATTTCTGGCGGCAGGGAAAGTGGTCAAAAATCATTGTCTAATCCGTCAAGCCAGGTGAGTAAGTATTATTCCTCCTGACGCCATCTCATTATTTGTGACTTTTGTTATACTTCTGCGCCTATAGTGGCTTGTAGTAAATGAAGGTATGACAATATCAACGTATCTGAGGACTCCATCTCTCACTGGCACCGATGCTGATGCCACGCGAGCTGAAATTGCTGCCTACTTCAATGCCACCTGGGAGCGTTATGAATCCCTGTTTGAAACCCTGATCGATGATGGTGCCTACTACAGAAAACCCATTTCCTTGCGACATCCCCTGATTTTTTATTACGGGCATACCGCCACTTTCTTTGTGAACAAGTTAATCCTGTCTGGATTGATCGAACATCGAATCAACCCGGACTTTGAATCCATGTTCGCCGTGGGTGTAGATGAGATGAGCTGGGATGATCTGGATGAGAGGCACTATGACTGGCCACCGGTTTCCGAGGTGAAGGCCTATCGGCAACAGGTCAGAGAACTCGTCAACAACCTGATTGCAAAGGCACCCTTATCGCTGCCCATTGATTGGCAGAATCCCTGGTGGATAATCGTGATGGGTATCGAACACGAACAGATTCACCTGGAAACGTCATCAGTCCTTATTCGCCAGCAAAAACTCGATCTTGTTCAATCTCACCCATCATGGCAGCCCTGCACCGATACCGGGGATGCACCGGGTAACGAACTGGTCAGTATTCCGGCAGGTCAGGTCAAAATCGGAAAAAGCTATGATAGCCGAATCTATGGTTGGGACAATGAGTACGGAAACCATGATAGCCGGGTCGATGCATTTGAAACCAGCCGTTATCTCGTTAGCAATCAGGAATTCCTCGGTTTCGTCGATGCCGGAGGCTACCAGTCAGACAATTACTGGGATGATGAGGGCTTGAAATGGCGTAATTTTGCAGCAGCGGAACATCCGGCTTTCTGGATTGCCACGGATTCCGGGCAACCGGTGCAAGCGTGGCAGCTTCGTCTCATGACAAAAGTGGTTGCCATGCCCTGGGATTGGCCTGTAGAAGTTAACTACCTCGAAGCAAAAGCATTTTGTAATTGGAAAGCAGCGCAGACCAGTGATCCCGTTCGCCTGCCAACGGAGGATGAGTGGTATCGAATCGTCGCGACCGCTAAAATTGAAGAATTGGAAACCGGTCAACAGGCATCGGCTAATTTACACCTGGACCACTATGCATCACCCTGTCCGGTCAATCATTATCCACAGGGCGATTTATACGATGTTGTGGGCAATGTCTGGCAATGGACTGAAACCTCAATTTATCCCTTTGATGGCTTCAGGGTCCATCCCTGTTATGACGACTTCACCATGCCGACCTATGATGGATGTCACAACCTGTTCAAGGGCGGCTCATGGATCTCCAGCGGCAACGAGAGCCGTTTGTCTTGCCGCTATGCTTTTCGAAGGCACTTTTTCCAACATGCTGGGTTCCGATACGTCGTCGCCGGTAAACCCCAGGAGCAACCCATGTCTAATTATGAAACGGATAAAATGCTCTCGGAATACGCCGAATTTCACTACGGAGATTCGTATTTCAATGTTCCAAATTTTCCAAAGGCACTAGCCGAGATCGCCATAGAGGCGATGGCAGGTAAACCGGCCCGCAAGGCCCTGGATATTGGCTGCGCGGTAGGCCGAGGTAGCTTTGAACTCGCCAGGCACTTCGACCAGGTAACGGGCATCGATTTCTCGGCGCGACTCATCAATCTCGGCGTGAAACTTGCCGAACAAGGTGCTGCAAGATACAGCATCGTGGATGAGGGTGAATTGATGTTTTTCCACGAACGAAGACTGGAAGACATGGGGCTGGAAAATATCTGCGACAAGGTTGAGTTTTTTCAGGGTGATGCCTGTAATTTAAAACCGATCTTCACCGGATACGATCTGGTTCTTGCCGCGAACCTGATTGATCGACTCTATGATCCAGAATTATTTCTGACGACAATCCATGGTCGAATAAACCCAGGCGGAGTACTGTTAATCGCCTCGCCATATACCTGGCTGGAGGAACATACCAGGCAGGAAGACTGGCTCGGCGGTTATAAAAAAGACGGTGAAAACCATACAACCCTTGATGGGCTGAAAGCGGTATTGCTGCCGAATTTTGAACTAATGGCCGAACCGGAACAGGTTCCATTCGTCATTCGTGAGACCAGCAGGAAGTTTCAGCACTCACTTTCTGATGTCACCCTCTGGGTCAAACGATCCTGATCTCTGGTGAACGACCAACTCCGCTGGGACAAAAAATTCGCTGCTCGAGCGAATGAACCGGGAAACGCTGAATCGTTTCTGGTTGAACACTGCCACCGGCTAAACAAAGGCCCGGTTCTGGACCTGGCATCAGGGGATGGTCGACACGCCCTCTTTCTGGCATCTCAAGGATTCCCCGTCACGGCGGCGGACATATCACCCGTTGCACTTTCCCGACTGGGCCAATTTGCCTCCCTGCAAGAGTTGCATATCAAGACGGTGCAGGCGGATTTTGATGACAGACTTCATCCTCTTGACCCGGGCATATTCGAGAACCTGTTTGAAAACCTTATCATCTTCTTTTATAAACCCGGGAAAGCGCTCTGGCAGGTAATACCTGATTTATTATTACCAGGCGGCAAAATAATTCTGTGCACCTTCAATCTGCAACAGCATCATAGCAATGGATTTTCCAGAAGGTTTTGCCTGGCACCTGACGAGTTGGCTGGTATTCATCCCCAATTGGAGATTGATCTATATTATTCCTTCGAAGACCGGGGGCGTTTTCTGGACGCTTATGTCTTCAGCAAATCCGGAATGAAAAAATAACGAAATAAATCACCCTCGTGTGATTTCGATCATTGCCCTTCAAATCGAGACGTTTACTGTACTCCCATATCCGATAACTGGGAGGAAAAGATGTCAACAACACGCCGAAATTTTCTAAAGACAACGGCAGCGGTCTCTGCGGCGACGGCAGCGGGAATTCAAATTCCAAGCGCAGCTGCCGTCATTGCCAGGGAAACAGAAAGTGACTGGAGATGGGACAAGGGCGTCTGCCGTTTTTGCGGCACAGGTTGCGGCATCATGCTCGCCACCAATAACGATCGCATCGTAGCAGTTAAAGGTGATCCTGAAAACCCCGTAAACAGAGGGCTCAACTGCATCAAGGGTTACTTCAATGCCAAGATTATGTATGGCAGTGACAGATTGACAGATCCCCTTCTCCGGCTCGACGACCAGGGTAATTTTAGCAAAACCGGCAAGTTCAAACCCGTTTCATGGAAGCGTGCCTTCGATGAAATGGAGAGCCAGTTCAAGAAGCACTATAACGAGCTGGGGCCCGAGGGCATCGGGATTTTCTCTTCAGGCCAGTATACGATTCAAGAAGGATACGCCATGATGAAGCTGACCAAAGCGGGTTGGCGTACCAATAACATTGATCCAAATGCGCGCCACTGTATGGCATCGGCAGTCGCCGGATTCATCCAGACATTTGGAATTGATGAACCCGCAGGTAACTACGATGATATTGAGTTAACCGATACCTTCGCGGTCTGGGGCTCCAATATGGCAGAGATGCACCCCATCCTCTGGTCCCGTGTATCCGATCGTAAATTATCAAATGCATCGAAAGTCAAGGTGGTGGTTCTTTCCACCTTTACCCACCGGACTTGCGACCTGGCAGATGAAACCATTATTTTTAAACCCAACACAGACCTCGCAATCTGGAACTACATTGCCAGGGAGATCGTCTACAACCAACCTGATTCAATCGATTGGGACTATGTCAATAAACACACTGTATTTGCCACAGGATTTGTTGATACCGGCTATGGCATGAGATCGAATATCGATCATCCTGACTACCGAAGTTCAGAGAAAGACACCTCAAACAAACAGGCATCCAAAATACTCACCGACGATGAGGTAACAGCACTTGGCTATCTCAATTACGAGAAGGGTCATAATCTCGAAATGAAAAACCAGGGCAAGGCAGGTGCTCATTGGATCATTTCCTTCGAAGATTTCAAGAAGGCGCTTGCCCCCTATGACCTGGATTTTGTAGCAAGGCTTAGCAAGGGCGACCCGGACGAGTCCATGGCGTCATACAAGCGAAAACTGAAACTGTTGGCTGATCTTTATGCAGATAAGAACAGAAAAATGCTTAGCTTCTGGACGATGGGCATGAACCAGCATACCAGGGGTACCTGGGTAAATGAGCAGGCTTACATGGTCCACATGCTCCTGGGTAAACAGGCTAAACCGGGTAATGGTGCTTTTAGTATCACGGGCCAGCCATCCGCCTGCGGTACGGCGCGAGAAGTGGGCACCTTTGCTCACCGTCTACCCGCGGATATGGTGGTTGCAAATCCAGCGCACCGAAAACGTGCCGAGGAAATCTGGAAAATTCCCGAGGGAACAATCAACCCCAAAGTGGGTTCGCACGTGGTGAAAATGATGCGCGACCTCGAAGATGGCACGATGAAATGGGCATGGGTGAATGTATCCAACCCCTGGCACAATACTGCGAATGCCAACCACTGGATTAAGGCAGCCAGGAAAATGGACAATTTTATCATCTGTTCCGACGGATATGCCGGTATCAGTGCCAAGGTTGCAGATCTGATACTACCCAGCGCCATGATATTCGAGAAATGGGGTTCCTATGGCAATGCGGAACGAAGAACCCAGCACTGGCGGCAGCAGGTGACACCGCCGGGTAATGCAATGCCGGATATCTGGCAGTACACGGAATTCGCCAAACGTTTCAAACTCAAGGAAGTCTGGAAAGAGTGGAAGATCAACGACAAGCTCACATTACCGGATGTAATGGAAAAAGCCAGGGCGATGGGCTACAGCGAAGATGACACGCTTTACGATGTACTCTTTGCAAACGAAGAAGCGAAAAGCTACGAATGGCCAGATCCCATTGGTGAGGGATTCCTTAACACAGAATCTGCAGGCGATAAGAGAGATGTTGAGGGATTCAAAGGGTACGGTCACTTCATTCAAAAATATCTCTGGGAGGATTACAGAAAGTTCGGCACTGGCCATGAACATGATCTGGCTCCTTTCGATGTGTACCACAAGGTACGTGGCCTGAAATGGCCGGTGGTTGATGGCAAGGAAACCCAATGGCGCTTTAACAAGGAATATGATCCCTACGCACGCAAGGCTGGTAATGAAGGCGATTTCGCGTTCTACGGCAAGGCATTAAAAGCATTGCCAAAGGGAGATCTCGTTAGCCCCAAAGGCAAGGAGAAATTTAGCCTGGCCAATAAGGCAAAAATATTCTTCCGGCCTTATATGGATCCGCCAGAAGTCCCCTCTGAAGACTACCCGGTCTGGCTCTGTACCGGAAGAGTGTTGGAACACTGGCATAGCGGCACCATGACCATGCGCGTACCCGAGCTATTTAAGGCGGTACCCGAAGCCCTCTGCTACATGCACCCGGAGGATGGAAAAAAATATGGCGTCAAGGAAGGTGAACTGGCCTGGATCGAGAGCCGACGCGGCAAGATCAAGGCAAGAGTAGAGACTCGCGGCCGTAACCGACCACCAAGGGGGCTGGTCTTTGTACCCTGGTTTGATGAACGTGTCTTTATCAACAAAGTGACACTTGACGCGACCTGCCCGATCTCAAAACAAACCGACTATAAAAAATGTGCGATCAAGATTTACAAAGCATAAAAGGAAGCGAAGGCGCACCCGGGTGCTGGTGGATGCAGATGGATACAACCCTAAAAATTGATTCGAGTGATGCCCAAAAAAAAGAGGAACGTTAACTTTAGTACTCAATCCTAGGAGAAACGATGAATACCAGACTATTAAAAACGTTATTTATGGCCCTACTGGCGATCAGTTTTACATCTACTTGCTCTACCCCGCAAAGCGAGGTGGATGATGTAGGCATCGCAGCCAGTACAACTTCGGTCGTCAGCACCACCTACGGTGATGAAGGTATCGGAATCCGAAAGGAAACCCTGTTCGATGAGCAGGGAGTAGAACCACCGGTCGCAACCTTTACAAAAGTTGCCCCCGGTAGCAGCCAGAACCTTGCCCGGGCATTTTCAACGGCACCACCGCAGATCCCGCATTCAACGGAGGGCCTGCTACCCATCAAGGTGGGTAACAATATGTGCGCTGCCTGCCACCTGCCTGCAGTTGCCGCCGCGATTAAAGCAACATCCGTGCCTGACTCTCATATGCGCGATGGCGAGCTGTCCAATGCACGATTCAATTGCAGTCAGTGTCATGTACCACAGGCCAATGTAAAACTCGTGGTGGAAAATGAATTCTAACCGGGTGTATGGCAGGACGTGACAAACTTATCGAGAAGGACATTCCTCACCGGACTCAGGCCGACGGCGCAAGCCGGGGCAACAGTAGATATGTGGCCAGATATCAATCAGGCAAGATGTATCGCCTGGAATAAAAATATTTGTTACACCTGCAAAGACCAATGCCCAACTCATGCTATCAAGTCATTAACAGGGTGCGAGCCGGTTATCGAATTGGACCAGTGTGATGGTTGTGGTCGCTGTATTTCTGCCTGTTTTATTCAGGCGATTACAATGAAAGGCAAAGAACGAACAGAACACGAAGATTCACCAGCTACTGGGTGCAACTTATAATCAAATACTTTTCTGGAGCGTTAAATGAATATATCAGGCATTGTCATCACCGTGTCACCCAACCACTTTAAAGAAGTGCTGGAAAAATTGGAACATTCACCCCTGTGTGACGTACATTTCAACGATGATATTAAAACCATCATTGTCACCCTGGAAGGTGTCGGGGTTGCAGAGGAGACTCAGAAACTCAGGAAGATTCAGGAAATGGAGCATGTCATCGGCGCTGAAATGTCGTATTCCTATAGCGAGGATGAGTTGGAAAGGTTACGAAATGATGTAGAAATGAGCCAGGGAACAGTCCCTGAATTCCTAATTAATGAGGATGCCAAGGCAGAAGACGCGAACTATGGCGGTGATATCAACAGGCAGATGAAGAGGCCACCTCGCCGACGGTAACACCATGAACCAACATAGCCAGATGAAGCGGTTATTTCAGGCATTCCGATATTCCATCAATCACCTTTTTAGTTTCGGCACACCAGCGCAATACAATCACTACCTGTCCGGCGGGCCATACAAATATTATGTTGCCTCCCGCACCCCGGGCGGCAAACGCACCGTTATCCTGTCAGGCTCCTGTATACCTTTGATAATTCGTCGGGTAGTTGAGCAATATCCTGAATCACCATATATTGTTTATCGGGACACATCTCCCGGAGATAGTCATGCCCCGAAGGATCCACGGTAAGGCAAAATGTTTGTACGCCCTGTTGCCGCGCTTCATTCAAGGCCATCGTGGTATCCCGAATGCCATAATCTCTACTGTTCCGGTCTTTCCCATAGTCAAAATCCTGGGGGTAACCATCGCTGATGATAATCATGGCTTTGATTCTTGATTCTGTTTTAACCAGGCTTCGAGTCGCGTGCCTGATGGCGGGACCCATGCGAGTACTCCGGCAAGGTTTGATTCCACCGATTTTTCCTTTGGCTCTGTGGTCGTAAGGATCTTTGAAATCCTTGCACAGAAAATAATCTACCCTTTCACGGCCATAACCACTAAATCCACAGATTGAATAGCTGTCACCCAGTTCTTCCAATGCTTCTGCCATCAGGATGACGGATTCTTTTTCCAGATCGATGATACGTTTTCCGGTTTGTTCTTTTGATTCGCTGCCATTTTTTTCCCGGGCATCTTCCCGGGCGTAAAAGGTACTTAAGAAATCATCATCATCCTGGTCTTCGGGTTTAAATTCTGGTTCGGTGTCAGGATCGGGTATCAGGTCGTCTGTCGATGCACTCATGTCCAATAGAAAGAGTGCAGAGACATCACGATCCTTTCTTTGCCGCTGCACATAAATATTTTCTGACGGGGAGATTCCCATTTTCCGGTCAACCACCGCTTCAACGGTACGCTCCAGATCCATGTCATCACCATCCGGCATGCCTTTAACCTTACGCAACAACTCGGGCTTCAATTTATTGAGTTGTTTCCGCACTTTATTTGCCAGGTCCCGATGCTCGTAGAGTGTGTCTCGTACATATTCAGGCTCTTCTTCCAGATCGCGGATTTCATACAAGGTACACCAACGGCGCCGATAGTCTTCGATGACATAATCCCATTCGTCATACAGAAAGCGGAATTCTTCGCGAACCTGCCGGGAGACCTTTCCCGACATTGGCTTGAGGTCGGCCACTGCCTTTCGTTCGTCCCCGGCCTCGTCCAGATCCACCTCACGATTCTCAAGATCGGTAACCAGCATGCCCAACGCATCCTTCACATCACCTTTCTTCAACTCTTGGATATCGAGATCATCTGGGTTGATAGGCGATGTCAAAGACAGCGTATCTTCTTCCGCACTGGTGACCAGGGATTCCTCTAATTCCAGCAAATTCAGTGCGATTTCTCCGGTGTCCATTTCCCCGTGGAAACTGATCGGTTCCGGGAACTCATCGTTCAATAGCGCCTGCTCTTCAGGTGTCAGGTCATCAAACCCCGAACTCACCAATTCCGTGGATACAATTTGATAGCATGCCTTCAAAACGACAAGCGTGTCTTCAGGTTCTGCCGTTTTTAAATTCAGTCTTTCCAGCAGGTCGCATAACAAACGGGCTTGTGCGCGATCACTCTCGGATACAAAGTGATGGTCGTTATCTCCAAGACCATAGCGAACCAGGACTTCGAGTAACAGGGCCCTGCGTGAGACCAGATTCCCACCGCGGTCAGACAGCGCCCGTTTTTTCAGAAAACAAATATCTTTCGCGGCGCCCCGGAACCTCTTCTCCAGCCGCCAGTCTATTCTTGCATCTTCCAGGATTCGGAATAAGATTCTTGCCAGTCGTTGATCCTGATAAGCGGCCAGTTCCTGTTCGATAATTTCAATCCTGTCAAATGTATCGAATTCAAAATATCCCAGCTGGTGCAATAACGCGATCTTGTAAAAGCAGAAATTCTCCCGGACAGTGGGGTATCTTGAGACGCTATCGGGTAACCTGATGGAAAGCCCATCCGACACAGGCAGATCCCGATAATCTTCTTGCTGGTCTTCAGTGGAAAGACATTCTTCCGCCGAATCAAAGTCTTCCAGTGATCTGAGCCGAATATTTCTTCCAGTGATCGCCTCAGCATAAAGTTGCAACACGCGTTTACAATCAGAATAATTCACCTGCCCTTTCAATTTTTCGAGCAATGCGATGGAAGTTGAGGATTCCAGTTCGAAGAAGGCCAGTCCCGCCTCAACATTCTTGTCAGCAATCGAAAGGCCAACTTCAAACCATTGATGCACGAGCTGGTGATTATCCAGTGGAAGCCTGTGGCAATTTTTTACCAGGCTGGTGGCCAACCGGACGTCTTGAATACCGGGTAATAAAATCAGGAGTCCCTTCAGATCTCGACGATTCTGCGCTTCGACTTTTAGTAGTGCATCCAGATATGGCCCGAGGGGTTGATCTGTTGCAGCATAAGACACGAATTGGGATTGTAGATCCTGGATAAATTCCCTTCCATACTTTTTTTCCAGTTGAGGATAGACTGCGATTAGTTGGAGACAGGCACTGATAGATTTTTCTTGCAAGGTTTTTACATTGGACCAGGGTACGTGCAGATCACTCAGTTTTAAAAACTGGATAATCTCACCCCTATCGAACACCGAGATGCTTGCAGCCAGCTGACTCCATGCCTGGATGCCAGAGTTTTTAACATCCCTTCCATGGATGAAATCGTCTCGCAAGATGATGCCAAACGCAGCTCTAAAATAATCCGTGATCAGGTTTGAGGCGTGCTGGTATTTCTTGTGGATGGTCAAGCCCGCATCTTCTATGTACTCAAGTTGCTGCCATTTCTTGTCTCTACCCTGACTATTTAGCAGGTCGCGCAGGCCGGAAAAATAGGTACTGCCCGGTTCGAAGGAATAGCCGCTTAATTGTACGCCATAGGCTCCTCGTCTTAACAAATCATCAGCGCCATAATTTGTGCAGATCGACTCGCTAATATCAATAAAGGTATTCGTTGATTCAAAGGCGTGCCAGCCGGAACTCGCAATCAACAAGCACTGTTTGGCCCAGTCGAGTTTGATTTCTTCAGTGCAGTCAATCCTGGAAACTGTCTCGCGGAACAGTCTCGCCGTCTGTAGATTTAACTTTTCAAGTTCATCGACAACCTGTTCCAGCTCGAACATACGACGCTAATCCGAAGGGAAAACAGTGCTCACCACTTCACTGATGGCACGTTGAACTTCAACATCATCAGACACGGCCCGACTAATGGCAGCATCGCAGGCGCGAATCGGGCTGATGTTTCGGGATATAAGTTGGCCCGCGTACACCAGTAACCGTGTACTTACGCCTTCATCAAAGCCATGATGCCTGATATTTCTAATGCGTTCCCCCAGCATCGCCAGTTCCAATGCTAGATCTTTACCCACACTACTTTCGTGAAAGATGATATCTGCCTCGCGTTCTACATCGGGGTAGTCAAAATCAATAGCGATAAAACGCTGCCGGGTACTGGTTTTCAAATCCTTGAGTACACTCTGGTATCCCGGGTTATATGAAATAACCAGCAGAAAATTCTGGTGCGCATCAAGGATCACACCCAGTTTCTCTACAGGTAATATTCTACGATGGTCAGTCAGGGAGTGAATGAGAACGGTGGAGTCCTTTCTCGCCTCAACAATCTCATCAAGATAACATATTGCCCCTTCTTTGACCGATCGCGTTAAAGGTCCATCCTGCCAGATTGTTTCGTCTCCCTTGAGCAAATAACGACCAACCAGATCTGTCGCAGAAAGATCTTCATGGCAGGCGACCGTCTGCAGAGGCTGACTAACCGCTCGCCGTTCCGGCGTCACATTTTCACCTCTGTAAAGTTGGTACGCCATGTACTCCACGAATCGGGTTTTACCGCACCCGGTGGGTCCTTTCAACAATACCGGCAGACGTTCATCATAGGCCGCAGAAAACATTTCCACTTCATCGGCAAGCGGAAGATAATAGGGTTCTTCTAAAAGAGAATAACCATCCCCTCCTTTAATCTGGTTCACCTCGTTCTGACTAATGTCGTTCAGCTTTATTCTCCCGTCCATTTAGGGGTGCGTTTTTCAAGAAATGCTTTCACCCCTTCTTTGTAATCATCCTGCTTACTCATCTCAAGCAGCAATCGTTCACTTTCCCTGACAGCAGTTCCTACATCGCGGTGTTGATCTGCATAAATCTGCCACTTGGTTTCACGCAGCGATGCAGGTGATACTGTATTTTTCATCTGCCTGACATAATCGTACGTTTCTTTTAGCAGCGCTTCGCGGCTAACGAGTCGATTCACCAGACCAATGTCATAGGCTTCATCAGAAGTAAATACCCGGCTTGTCAGCAGCAGGTCATTGGCCTTCGACAAGCCGATTAACCGCGGTAACAACCAGGACAAACCGTACTCTGCAGGGAAATTCAATTTGCCATGGGCTGTTGTAAATTTAACACCTGAAACCGCGAACCTGATATCGGCGTAACAGGCGAGTACCAGACCGACACCCGCTGCAGGCCCATTGATCGCAGCAACAACGGGTTTCTGCAATCCAAAATGATAGGCAAAACTCGCATCAAACTCATTCCTGACACCAAAGCCCGGTTCTGCAAGCGGATCGGGTGTTCCAGGATCATATCCACCCTTCTCCACATGACCTTCGAGTGCCTTGCTGTCTGCACCAACGCAAAATCCTCGTCCTGCGCCAGTCACAACGATAACCCGGACGTTTTTATCCTGATCCGCCTTTTGAAGCAGCCACCGATATTCGGTGTGCATGCGTCCCGTCCAGGCATTCATCCTGTGTGGGCGATTCAGGGTAATGGTGGCAATTTCATCTGCCACCTCATAGATCACCGTTTTAAGTTCCATTGATAAATCCCGTTACCATTGACTTTATATCGGCCGATGCATTGGCGAAAAAATGATCCGCCTGGCCAATGGTATTAACAGTGGCACCTTTGAAAAAGGACCTGGTTGTGAGAGTGTCAACGATATCATCCTGTTCTCCAAGAATAACCATCATGGACTGTTCCGACACGTCTGCAACCTCCATCAAACGAACTGGCGGTGCAACCAAAATTGATTTATCCACCACGAGCACTGGAAGTGCATTGAGGACCACGACCGCACCGAAAGAATAACCGCACAAAAATAATGTGTGGATTCCTCTTTCCCGTGCAAGCCAATCTGTAACAGACAGCACATCATCGACCTCCCCGACTCCTTTATCATGCTGCCCTTCGCTGGCTCCCACACCCCTGAAGTTAAATCGACAACTTCCGATACGCATGGCAATAAATGCGGCTGACAATACTTCTACCACGCCATCGTCCATGTTGCCGCCATAGAGCGGGTGTGGATGACACAAAACCGCACAGCGATCGGAACCTTCAGCAAGATTCAATATCGCTTCTAGATTACCGGCGTTTCCCGGTATTAGCACATGTTCCATAGCGGGTACCAGACCTGGGTAACGGACAATTTATCACAGTTCATCCTCACTGCTTCGTACAATAATATTGTGAATAAGCGAGGTATCAAATTGATGATAAAGGTTGGATGTGCGTCTGCCTGATAAACAGTACAATATCAACTCCTGAGTGCCGAATCTTAAGGGTCGGTTACTGTTCTGACCATAGAAACCACACGAACTAAACCATGCGAATTGCACTGATTATCTTCATCACCGTGCCCCTGGTGGAAATGATTATCCTGATCCAGGTGGGAGGCATCATCGGCGCTATACCCACGGTGGGTCTTGTCGTACTAACCGCCACCCTCGGCATCTGGTTGTTGAAACTCGAAGGCCTTGCAACGCTTGCGAGGGTCCAGGAAAAACTGGATAAGGGCCAGATCCCGGAAACTGAATTGCTGGAGGGCATTATGCTGCTAGTGGGTGGCGCCCTGCTGCTTACCCCTGGTTTTATTACCGATGCAATGGGTTTCATTTGCCTGCTTCCAGGCCTCCGACGCCCACTGGCTCGCTGGATTATTCGTCAGGGCATGCTGCGTGCCATGAATATCTCGGACGGCGCTTTTACCAGAGGCTCTTTTATGAGTGGTTCTTTTACGACCGGACCTCCGGGTCCGGACCAAAACCAGGCGCTGGACGACAAAATCATTGAAGGCGAGTTCCAGGAAGAAGACAAGCGAAATCCGGACTAACCCGGCCATACCAGGTTTGCATTTATAAAAGTGCCCGGCGGTTCTGGTTGTTGAACCAGGGCAGGATCGTAATGTTGACCTATGGTGAAGCCAGGAAATTCTATGATGCATTCGCTGAAAAGCAGGACAAGCAATTCTACGAGGAATCCGCCACCAATCTTCTGCTAGAGCAGGGTCGTTTTGACAAGGCAAACTCTATTGTTGAATTTGGTTGCGGCACGGGTACTCATTGCAAAGAGGACATAAGCCGCTTTCCTGGTGCAGGCTTATTATCCGATAAACCGGCTAAAGCAGATTGTAGCGCCATGGAAAGTTCTATCATCTCCACAAACTCTAACCTGGCTGGATTGCTACCGGCTGATTCCCGCGCAGATTGAAGTATCTGTTGATAATCTGCCTCGATATATTTCCCGCCCTTCAATAACTGCCCGAACCCGGCAACTGCTGCTGCAAACATCGTATCGTTACTGGCAGTTTCAACGAGTTCACCTATCATAACCACTTGTGATATCAACCTGCTTTGACTCTGGGCCGGGAGCTTGTATCGCAGTTTCAGCATTGCCACTTCGTCAACACGCGAATGCGTAACCGTCCTGCCATAACGCAATGGGTCGATGGACGAGTTAGCGCTGCCAACTAACGTCAATTCATATAAGGCAGTCACCATGTGTCCAGCGCCAATTTCACCTGCATCCACCTTGTCATTGTTAAAATCTTCTCTTGCCAGACTGCGGTTTTCATAACCAATTAACCGATATTCCGCCACCACCCCCGGATTGAACTCAACCTGAATTTTCACGTCTTCCGCGATGGTCTGTAGTGTTGCGGTAAGTTGATGCACCAGAACTTTTCTCGCCTCATTCAGATTGTCGATATATGCATGGTTCCCATTCCCGGCGTCGGCTAACTGCTCCAACATCTCATCGTTGTAGTTCCCCATTCCATATCCAAGTGCCGTTAAGCCAATGCCGCTTTTTCGTTGCCTGGAAATAAATTCTTTCATACCCTGAACATCGGACATGCCAACATTGAAATCACCGTCAGTCGCAAGTATCACCCGATTAATGCCGTCAACCATGAAATTGGCACTTGCGATTTGATAAGCCGCTTTTAACCCACCTTCGCCATAAGTAGAACCGCCCGCCGCCAGATTCTCGATTGCATCGTTAATCAGCGACGCATCTTTGATCCTGGTGGCGTCAAGGACAACTGCCGCGCGTCCTGCATAAGTCACAATCGAAACAATATCATCGCTCCCGAGCTGGCTAACCAGCAAGTGAAGAGACGCCTTCACCAGGGGAAGTTTATTCGGCTGGACCATTGAACCGGACACATCGATAAGGAAAACCAGGTTTGCAGGTAGCCTCTCTTCAACTTCATATCCTTTTAAGCCAATTCGCAGTATATGTTTACCTGTGTTCCAGGGGCTCGGCGCCAATTCAGTTGAAATCGAAAAAGGTACATCAACGGTTGCAGGCACCGGGTATCCGTACGCAAAATAGTTAATCATTTCTTCTACACGAATAGAATCACGCATCGGAACTGACCCCATGTTTAATAATCGCCGCAAGTTACTATAGGAGCCCGTATCAACGTCGATACTGAATGTGGATACAGGTTTGCCTTCCGTCAGTATGATTCCGTTTTCTTGATATGAAGCATAATTCTCCTTATGGGAGACGCTCACCGGAGCTACTGCATTTGACGAAACAATGACTGTATTTTGACTGGAATGATTTTCGTCAGCCGGTTTTGTCATTGCTTCAAAATTAGGCTCAGAAATCATTGCCATGCTCAGGCGGGAAAAAAGCCTTCCCTTGGATTCAACATCCTGGTGTTGTTCAAGTTTCACGAAATCAACCGGGTAGTAATCCAGGTAGGTGTCATTCGGTATCGCTATCTCTTTTTCTGAAACCAGATGTTGCATCAGGACAGTTAAGCCAATGATGACCAGGGAACTGGAAAACAGGATTAAAAGGATTTTGATCATCTATATTCTCCATATACTATTCCTCCTTAAACGACTCAGAACTAGAATCGGGTTAGAATTCATTTTTTATTTTTGTTGGAAATAAAATGCCAGTAATCGATCAAGACCTGCTATCAAAAACAACAGCACTATTCTGGGACGAGCATATCCTGCCAAGCCTGTTCGAGTACGTTAAGATCCCCAACAAGTCACCTCTGTTTGATCCAGACTGGCAGGAACATGGATTTATGCAACAGGCAATCACTCACGTCGTATCCTGGATAGCTGAACAGGAAGTGCCCGGTTTACAATTTGAGGTGCATCAACTGGAAGATAGAACACCGACACTTTTGTTGGAACTACAGGGGGAGATTGATGAAACTGTCTTAATTTACGGTCACCTCGACAAACAACCAGAGTTCAGCGGCTGGTTCGACGATCTTGGACCCTGGAACCCGGTTATTAAAGATGATCGTCTGTATGGTCGTGGCGGCGCAGATGACGGCTACGCAATTTACTCTGCGGTTTCAGCCATCAAGGCACTCCAGGCGCAGGCGTTGCCATTGCCCAGGATTCTTGTGCTAATTGAATGTTCGGAAGAAAGTGGCAGCCCGGACCTGCCTTTTTACATGGCTGCGCTGGAGGAACAAATAGGTGAACCCGGGCTGGTTATCGCACTGGATTCAACCTGTGGCAACTACGACCAGCTATGGGTCACGACTTCACTCCGGGGCATGATAACCGGTGAATTGAAAGTAGAAGTGCTGGACCAGGGTGCACACTCCGGCGCGGCCGGGGGCATTGTTGCTTCCAGCTTCAGGATCACTCGCCAGATCATTTCACGAATCGAGGATGAGATTACCGGTGAAATTACTCCTTCATTTCTGAACGAGCAAATTCCTGATGCTCGTCGAATCGAGGCAATCGCAGCAGGTGAGGTTCTGAAAGATACATTCGCTAAAATGTACACTTTCGTGGAGGGCAGCGCGCCTGTTTCGAGTGACCCGACGGAACTTGTCCTCAACAATACCTGGCTTGCATCGCTCGAAGTCACCGGGATGGATGGCATTCCGGATCTTAAGAATGCCGGAAATGTCCTGCGCCCCTTCACCACTGCAAAGCTCGCGTTACGTATTCCGCCTACAACAGATGCACGGGCAGCCGCAAGGGAATTAGAAGTGCTTCTGACTTCCGAGGCACCGTATGGAACGAGAATCACCTTTACTGCAGGCGCCCCCAACCCGGGTTGGCACGCACCCTTAACCCTTAACCACCTTGAGCAATCAATGAGTAATGCATCCCGGGCATTTTTCGGTGAACCTGCAATTTCAATGGGCTGCGGAGGAAGTATTCCATTTATGGAGTTTCTGGCTAACAAACTTCCACGCGCCCAGTTTGTTGTGACGGGTGTCCTCGGCCCCCTGTCAAATGCCCATGGGCCCAACGAATTTCTACACCTCCCCACGGCCAGGAAAATTACCGCCTGCGTGGCCCAGATCGTTTACGATTGGGGCCAGAACAGTCAGGCAAGCTGACGCGCGAATCGTTCGCTTACCTTCACCAGGCGAAAGCAAACAAACAATGCAACCAACGCGAGAGACAGGATCAGGCCCATCCAGAAGCCATACACACCCATGGGATCTCCTAACCACCCGAATCCAAGTACACAACCAACGGGCAAGCCGATTAACCAATAACACACGAAAGTGACGACCATCGGGAATTTTGTATCTTTATAACCTCGCAACACACCAATTGCAGCGACCTGGCTATGATCAAACAATTGGAAAATCGCCACAAACAACAATAGCGTAACGGCAAGCGACAGTACCTCCGGGTCATTTGTATACAGGTTTGCAATTTCATAGCGAAAGATCACCACCAT
>SMVB01357926.1_pt1 | contig 34144 bp, 40 predicted proteins | sample 2456461 | NCBI WGS metagenome assembly SMVB01 (sample SAMN11095934, study PRJNA526329) | marine sediment metagenome | biome: Marine sediment; feature: Surficial sediment; material: Deep marine sediment; isolation source: Hadal surficial sediment | place: Pacific Ocean | collected 2014-05 | depth... | reverse complement strand
TACGTATTCGTCCATCCCTATGACGATGTGGATGTGATCGCGGGCCAGGGTACCGTGGGGGTTGAAATCATCAATCAGCACGTCGGCTTTCCGGATGCGATCTTTGTGCCGGTTGGCGGTGGTGGGCTGATCGCCGGAATCTCGGCTTACGTGAAATATCTCGCCCCCAGCGTCCGCATGGTCGGGGTGGAAGCCGAAGGGTCGGCGTGTCTCGCCGCTGCGATGGCCGCGGGACGACGGGTGCGGCTGCCGTTCGACAGCCTCGATCACTTTGCCGACGGGGTATCCGTCGCCCAGGTGGGGAAGGAAACCTTCAAGGTTGCGCGCGAGCACGTGGATGAGGTCATCGTCGTGAACACCGATGAGATCTGTGCCGCCATCAAAGATCTGTTCGACGATACTCGGTCCATAGCCGAGCCGGCCGGCGCGCTCGCGGTCGCCGGCGTCAAGAAATATGTGGCGCGCGAAGCTGTTCAAAACGCGAAGCTGGTGGCGGTGGTGAGCGGCGCTAACGTCAACTTCGACCGTCTTCGGCATATCTCAGAACGTGCGGAGATTGGGGAGCAACGCGAGGTCATTCTGGGTGTCACCATTCCAGAACGGTCCGGCAGCTTCCTCAAGTTCTGTCGCGCGTTGGGGAAACACCCGGTCAGCGAGTTCAACTATCGCTATGCTGATGACAAAGAAGCCCACGTATACGTTGGCTTGCAGGTGATCACAGCCGAGGATCGCGACCAGCTTCTTAACAAGTTGTCTGCAGCAAATTACGCGATCGAGGATATGACCGACAACGAAACCGCCAAGCTCCACGTACGCCACATGGTCGGTGGCAGGACGCTCGGCGCCAAGCCTGAGCTGCTGTACCGTTTCGAGTTTCCCGAGCGACCCGGTGCACTGCTGCGATTCCTGATCGGGCTGGGCGGGAGATGGAACATCACCATGTTTCACTATCGCAACCACGGGGCGGCTTGGGGGCGGGTGCTGGTAGGGTTTGAGGCCGAAGCGAAAGATCGCCAGAGCCTCGCGCAGTACTTCAAGCGCATCGGCTATAGATATTGGGAAGAGACCGACAACCCGGCCTACAGGATGTTCCTTAGCTAGGCGCGTCAGGGTTCGCTGTTCGGTCGCCGTCGGGTTGATCGATCATGTAGCGCCCGAACTCTTCTTCAAAGGCAAATTTTGTGGTGTCGGTAATGTGATCGATGTACAGCTTGCCGTCCAGATGATCGAACTCGTGTTGGAACACTGTGGCGGCGAATCCCTTTAGCTCGAGCTCGAACGGCTCGCCGTCGGGGTTTGTGGCGCGCACAACGATGTGCTGCGGACGCTCGACAAATCCTCTCAAGCCCGGTACCGACAGGCACGCCTCCCAGTTCCCTTCCGGTGTCGGGTCGACGATGTCGATCTGGGGATTGACAAACACCTTCAGTGGCAGTTCGGGTAGCTCTCCGTAGCGCGTGGGGCCACCGGCAATTTCGACGATCGCGAGCCGCACCGACTCATTGATTTGAGGGGCCGCCAGGCCGATACCGCCATAGTCGTGAAGGGTGTCGATCATGTCCTGGATCAGGCGGTGCAACTCTGCACTGGCGATTTCGGAATCGCTTAGGCTTCGCGCCACCTGCCGGAGCGTCGGGTGCCCCATGCGAATGATCTTGCGTACTGCCATGGGTCGAACGATACCGGCTCAGTGGAAGGGTTGCCAGCCGTGCTCGGTGACGACGCCGTCCATGAGCACGTCCCAGTCGCCAAGCGGCAGCGGATCGGGGCTGCGCTGTACCTCGTGGGCTATGCCGACAATCCTCGGTCGCAGCAGCGCGGGTATTGAGCCCAGAAAACGGTCGTAGTACCCGGCACCCATTCCCAGCCGTACCCCGAACTCGTCGAAAGCGACGAGCGGCACCAGCACGAGGTTGAGGCTGCGGCCGTTGATGAACCGAGCCCCCGCCGCCGGCTCGAGAATATCGTAGCGATTGACTACGAGAGGAGCGCCGGGTTGATAGCTGAAAAAGCTCATTTGTCCACGGCGGCTGACAACGGGGAGAGCGAGCTGTTTGTGTCGATAGTCGAGTTCCGTCAGCAGCGGTTCGAGATCGACCTCGCCATCGTTGGTCCAGTAGCCACCGATACGTTTGCTTCGCAACATGTGGCCTGCGTTGAGCAGGTGACGGGCAACGTTGAGCGAGTGGTTACGTTGAGATGCGGCGGATAGCGACCGACGGCGGGATCGAAAGTAGCGTCTAAGCTCGTTGCGCTCGGACTTTTCAGGCATGGGCGTGATCAAAAAGAGGTGAGGAAAGTCTCCCAAAATGCCGCTGTTTGGTTTGCCCTGAACCGTTATGGCTCAAGGCGGGGACCCGGGCGACGTCTAAGGCTTCCCAATCCACCGTTCGCCTGCTACTGCGGACGAGGGCGGCATCGGACTTGCACACCGGCGTCAGCGCCGAAATCTCCTTCAGTTTCTCTAACGGCTCAAGGACGACACCAACTGGCGTACATTCCAGGAGACTGAAAGAAGTATAGCCCAATTCCCGACGGTCTAGCCGCTCGACTTTTCGACAAGTGTGACGGGGTTACAACCTCAGCTGTTTGTGGTCAGCGAGCGCTTGACTTACTCGCTCGGCAAGGTTGGAAACCTTCTCATCGACCAGGCCTTGAGTGGAGCTCGAGGACTCGCGGTTGTTGATGTACTCGTTGGTGATGTTGAGCGCCGCCATGACCGCGATGCGATCGAGGCCGAATACCCTGCCCGACTCGCGGATAGTGCGCATCTGCTTGTCTAGATAGCTGGCGGAACTCGTGAGGGCATCTACTTCGTCTGCAGGGCAATTCACCTGGTACTCCTTATCCAGGATTTTGACGGTCACTGTGGTTGCTTCTTCGCTCATAAATTTCGGCTACGGTCGTGTTGGTCTATCAGTCCTGCTCGAACGCTTTCAGCCGTACGATCATAGACTCAACCCGGCTTTTGGCGAGTTCGTTCTTTTCGATGAGCTTTGCGCGTGCGGTGGTCCAGTTATGTTGCTGAGCGCGCAGTGCTCGATTTTCTTTGGTGAGCACACCGCAGAGCTCAATGAGTTCACCCACCTTGCTCTCAAGCCCCGTCCACTCGCGCTCGGCCATGGCTGACATCCTAGTTGCTTGCTTTTCGAACGCGATAGTGTGCTCTGAAAGAGCGGGCATGTGAAGTATCGAACTTCTGTTAGGATACGGTTCTTCCTCATCCAATTGTTGCCGGGCAACCCCGATCGGACACCAATGGCGGATCTCACAGCGCTCGCTCTCAATGCGGTGGACACCCTTTCCGTTCCGGAGATTCACGGCGTGGTATGCGGGCTGGCTATCTGGCAGGAGGACAGTTTTCACCTCCAGGAACTGGTTGACCTGGTGGGCGTCGACGCGCTAACCGACGAGTTCAACGTTGAAGCCTTTGTCAGCGCCAGTGTCGAGGTACTGGTGGCGGACGATATGAGCTTCACGCCCTTGCTACCCGAAGACGACGTCGAGTTCGATCTGCGCCTGGAAGGCATCGCCGAATGGTGTGCCGGTTTTCTTGCGGGCCTCGGAGCGGCTGGAACCGCTCGCGGCTTGAGTTCGCTTGATGCGATGCCCGACGAGGTCCAGGAAATAGTGGGTGACCTGTCGGCCATCACCGACATTGACATCGAGGCCTTTGCGCGTCCAGATCCGGCAGATTCGCAAGACTGCGGCTCAGCCGCTCAGGTCGACATCGAGAGCGCTGAGGCCGATCTCATGCAGATACAGGAGTTCGTCAAAGTAGGCGTGCTGTTGATTCTCAGTCAGATCACCCAACTCCCGGATGAACCTCGGGATATGCATAGGCAATGACATACAGGCCAGCGATCAAAGCCTCTGAGTATCAACGCCGGCGTCAGAGGCTGATGAGCCTGATGACCGGAGGTTCTATAGCGGTGTTGCCGGCGGCGGGGCAGCGCTATCGCAATCGCGACACCGAATACCTGTTTCGCCAGAATAGCGACTTCTACTACCTCAGTGGATTCTCCGAGCCCGACGCGGTGCTCGTGCTCGCACCGGGTAGGGCGCACGGCGAGGTCATATTGTTTTGTCGCGAGCGGGAACCACGGGCCGAGCGCTACGATGGCGAGCGGGTGGGGCCGGAACGAGCCGCACAACTGCTGAACATGGACGACGCTTTCCCGGTGAACGATATCGAAGAAATTCTTCCCGGGATGCTGGAGGGCCGTGAACGTATATACATAACGTTGGGCGAGTACCCGGAGTTCGATAACAAGCTCATGCACTGGGTAACGGCGATCCGTGCGCGTGAGGCAGGGGGAGCAATTCCGCCGGGCGAGTTCGTTGCGTTGAAACATTTGTTACACGAGCAGCGCCTGTACAAGTCCGCGGCAGAACTCAGGATCATGCGTGAGGCTGCACGCATCACCTGCAACGCCCATAGACGGGCCATGACCCGCTGCGAACCGGGCATGACCGAGATCCAGCTGGAGGCCGAGCTGATTCACGAGTTCATGGTGAATGGAGCGCACGCTCCGGCCTATCCGTGCATTGTTGGCGGTGGCGAAAATGCCTGCACGCTTCACTATGTCCAGAATTCGGCCGTTCTTAAACAGGGCGACCTCGTGCTCGTTGATGCGGGTTGCGAGTACGCCCACTATGCCGCCGATGTTACGCGTACGTTTCCTGTGAGTGGGTCTTTCTCCCGATCTCAGCAAGCGCTCTACGAAGTGGTGTTGGAGGCCAACCGCCAGGCAATCGCAAGGTGCAGGCCCGGCGTTAGTTTCATCGAACCGCACGAGACTGCGCTGGCGGTCATGGTGGAGGGGCTTGTTGCTTTGAAGCTCATTCAGGGGGATGTGCGCGAGATCATTGCCACGGGGAAGCACCGAACGTTCTGCCCTCACAACTCCTCGCACTGGCTTGGTAGCGATGTGCACGATGTAGGCGACTATCGGGTAGACGGTGCCTGGCGTGGATTGGAACCGGGTATGGTGCTGACCATCGAGCCCGGTATCTACATACCCAACGACGAATCTACCGCCCATCTGCCCCCGCGCTGGCGGGGGATTGGCATTCGCATCGAAGATGACGTGGTGATGACGAAGAACGGCTGCGAGGTGCTCAGCGACAACGCCCCTAAAGCCGTTGACGACATACAGCGGTTGATGGGTCGTGGTGCGCGTGCCTGAGATTGTCGTGGTCGGCGGCGGTCTCGTCGGCTCGCTGACGGCGCTGGGAATCGCGCAGACGGGGCGCGCGGTGACCCTCGTCGAACGATTTCAGCCCCAACGCCAGCATGGCGCGCTCGGCATTGACATCCGCAGCGTGGCCGTGTCTCCAGCTTCGCGCGAGTTGCTGCAGCAGGTGGGAATCTGGCCTGGTCTGCATGCCGCGCCGTACAACGCTATGCAGGTCTGGGAGGAACGTGGGACCCGAGCGATGGAGTTTATGGCGCGCGAGGTGGGCAGACGCGAACTGGGTTGGATTTTGGAATCCAGCGAGGCGGTCTGCGCGTTGTGGGATGCGTTGTCGGCAATGAACAACGTAACGCTCCAGACCGGTGCCCCGGTGGAGGATGTGTCGGTCGAGCGATCCTGCGTTGTGGTAAAAACCGCGCAAGCAGAGATGCACGCACGTCTGCTCATTGCTGCCGACGGCGCTCGGTCACGGGTCCGCGAGGTTCTGAAAGTTGCCTCGAAACAGACACCCACGGGCCATCATGCGCTCGCCACTGTGGTTCGCACAGAGTTCGGCCACCAGGGGGTCGCCTTCCAGCGTTTTCTCATCGAGGGGCCGCTGGCGCTGTTGCCCAGCGCGGATGAGCATCTATCGTCGGTGGTCTGGTCTCAGCCTCCGGCCCGGGCCGAACGGCGAATGTCGATGACGGATGACGAGTTCTGCACGGAGATTGAAGGATGCTTGGAAGCGCGCCTCGGAACGGTAAGGGCGGTCGATCAGCGTTTCGTGTTTCCCTTGACCCAGACGCTCGTGCAGAGTTTCAACCCGCTGCCCAGGGTATTGTTCATCGGGGATGCCGCACGGGTATTGCATCCGCTGGCCGGACTCGGTGCGAACATCGGATTTGAAGATGTGCGCGATCTGCTCCACGACCTGGCCGCGATACCTTTGGGACAAGATCCCGGAGCGCCCACGCTATGGCGGAAATTTGCGCGCCAGCGGCGCGCCCGATCACGCATGATGCTCGCCCTTATGACCGGCCTGCGCAGGGCATATGCGGCTTCGGACCCGCTGTCACAATGGCTGCGCAACACTGGCGTCGAGTGGTTGAACCAGGCCGGCCCCCTCAAGCGCCAGCTGATCAAAGAGGCGCTCGGACTAGGCCCGCTCGCCAGGCGCTGGTAGCTTCCGGGCGTTGCTGGGATTTTTGGTCGCCAGGCTTACAATGCGCCCCCGCGTTAACTTCGGTAGTTGACTGATGGCCAAGCGGACCCCGCTTTACGAGCGGCACGTCGAGCACGGCGCCAAGCTGGTGGACTTTGCTGGTTGGGAAATGCCCCTGCACTACGGCTCACAGCTGGCCGAACATCATGTGGTGCGCCAGCATTGTGGCATGTTCGATGTCTCGCACATGACCGTCGTCGATGTGAACGGCCCGGGCAGCCGTGGCTATCTGCGCAGGCTCGTAGCCAACGACGTGGGCAAACTCGAGATGCCGGGTGACGCACTCTACGGGGTCATGCTGAACGAATCCGGTGGGGTGATCGATGACCTCATCGTCTATCGTCGCGACGACGGATTTCGCCTGGTTGTCAACGCCGCGACCCGGTCCAAAGTGTTGGAATGGTTGCACGCCCACAACGTCGAAGAGGTCAACCTGATCGAGCAGGACCTTGCGATGATTGCTCTGCAAGGGCCCGAGGCACTGTCTGTGTTTCAGTCGGTGGTTCCGAGTTCAGGGATCGACGCGCTGCCGGCCTTCAGCTCGGTGGAGCAAGGAGAGATGATGATCGCCCATACCGGCTATACGGGTGAAGACGGGGTGGAGGTGCTGCTGCCAGGAGAATCGGCGTGCACGCTGTGGAAGGATCTAGCGGCCGCGGGTGCGCAGCCGGCCGGACTTGGCGCCCGGGACACGCTGCGCCTCGAGGCCGGCCTGAATCTTTACGGTCAGGACATGGATGAATCGATTTCTCCGTTGCTGTCCAATCTTGGCTGGACGGTCAGCTGGCAGCCCGAAGATCGGAATTTCATCGGTCGCGAAGCCTTGCAGGCTGAACGTGCGCTCGGGTTGGTCGCAAAACTCACGGGCGTCGTGTTGGAAACCAAAGGGGTCATCCGCAGTGGTCAGCGGGTGGTGACGCAATGCGGGGACGGCAGCGTCACCAGTGGTATATTTTCGCCGACGTTGGGTTACAGTATCGCTCTCGCACGGTTGCCCAGGAAGGCGAAGGGAGCCTGCGAAGTCGAGATACGGGGCAACCTGCTACCAGCACGGATTGTCAGACCGCCCTTTGTGCGGCGCGGCAAGCAAGTCTTCGAGTGAGTCCGAGTGACCGAGAATGAGCGAGTTCCCACAAGAGCTTAGGTACGCGTCTACCCACGAATGGGCACGACTGGAAGAAGACGGAACCGTCACCGTCGGCATTTCCGATCACGCCCAGGATGCGCTGGGCGATGTGGTTTATGTGGAACCCCCTGAACAGGATCAACACGTGTCCGCAGGCGAAGAAGCCGCAGTGGTGGAATCGGTGAAGGCCGCGTCAGATATCTACGCGCCGGTCAGCGGTAACGTCGTTGCGGTGAACTCGGTGCTCGACACGGCGCCCGAGACGGTCAACCGGGATCCATACGGCGATGGCTGGTTCTTCAAGGTCCAGCCGGACGATATCACCGAGCTCGAAGAGTTGCTCGATGCGCAAGCCTACGCCGAGGCGTGTGAGAACGACGAGCAGTAGCCGGCCTAGCTAACGGAGCAAGCAAATGCCCTTCATCCCGCATACGGCCGAAGAAGTGAAGGCCATGTTGTCGGAAATTGGGGTAACCGGCATCGCTGACCTGTTTGACGAAATACCCGAGGGCCTGCGCGCGGGTGCGCTCGATGCCCTACCTACAGGCGTGAGCGAGATGGAGATGTTGCGCGCGCTCGAATCTCGAGCGGCCGCCGATTCGGCCGGGGCGTGCTTTCTCGGGGCCGGCTGCTACGACCACCACATTCCTGCCGCGGTTTGGGATCTCACGGCGCGCGGCGAGTTCATGACCTCGTATACCCCTTACCAGGCCGAAGCCAGCCAGGGCACGCTTCAGCTCATATACGAATACCAGTCTATGATGTCGAGTCTCACCGGCATGGACGTCTCCAACGCTTCGGTCTACGACGGTGCATCTGGTTTGGGTGAAGCCGTGCTCATGGCGCTGCGCGGCAATAAGAAAGCGAAGACACGCACGGTTCTGCTGCCCGACTCACTGCATCCGCACTATCGCGATGCTGCGCGCAACATCTGCCACAATCAGGGGGTGGATTTCGTTTCCATGGCCCTGGACGGCAACGGGGTCATCGACACGGACGCGCTGGAAGCCGACGGACCCGCAGAGTTTGCCGCGGTGGTCGTCCAGCAGCCCAATTTTTTCGGTCTCCTGGAAAACGTCGATCTGCTCACGGACTGGGCAGCCGGACGCGGTGCGCTGGTTATCGCCGTGGTCAACCCTCTGGCCTTGGCGGTGCTCAAGGCGCCGGGGGATTGGGGTTCGGCGGGTGCGGACATCGCCTGCGGCGAGGGCCAGCCGCTCGGCATTCCCATGGCTTCAGGTGGTCCGTCGTTCGGTTTCATCTGCTGCCGCGACAAGCTGGTTCGGCAGATGCCAGGCCGGATTGTCGGCCGCACCGAAGACCTCGAGGGGCGCTGCGGTTTCACCTTGACGCTGCAAGCACGCGAGCAGCACATCCGACGCGGCAAGGCCACATCGAATATCTGCACAAACCAGGGCTTGCTGGTCACGGCTGGGACGATACACATGAGCTTGTTGGGGCCCGTCGGGCTTGCCCGGGTAGCCGAGCGATGCCATGTAAATACGCGCGACCTCGTCGCTCGACTGACCGCCATCGACGGGGTGAGCGAGCGGTTTACCGGTGCCTATTTCCACGAGCGGGTGTTGACGCTCTCCAAGGATGCAACCCAGGTCGTGGCGGAGTTGCTGGAACACGGAATTCTCGGTGGTCTCGGGCTTGCCGATTACTTCCCGAAGATGAGCAATGACCTTCTGGTCTGCGCCACAGAGAAACGCACAGCGACCGAGATCGCGCAGTACGCGGCTGCGCTGGAGGAGGTGTTGGGCACATGACGCGGAGCACCGAAGCAACGACCATTTTCGAGTTGAGCCAATCGGGGCGTGGCGCCCGCGCTCAACGCCCAACGACGCTCGACGGCGCTCTGAATGACATACCCCAGCAGTATCTGCGCGACGAAGCGCCCGGATTGCCCGAAGTCTCGGAGCTGCAGGTGGTGCGTCACTACACTAATCTGTCAGTCAAGAATTTCTCCATCGACACCCAGTTCTACCCGCTGGGGTCCTGCACGATGAAGTACAACCCACGTGGGGCACACAAGGCAGCCACCCTGGCGGGATTTCTGGCGCGCCACCCGCTGGCCCCGAACTCAGTCAGCCAGGGATTCATGGCGTGCTTGTTCGACCTGCAGGAGATTCTCAAGGAGGTCACGGGCATGCTGGGGATGTCGCTCACACCCATGGCTGGCGCCCAGGGCGAGTTTGCCGGCGTTTCCATGATCCGTGCGTATCACGAGGCCCGCGACGATGACGAACGCAGCGAGATCCTGGTACCGAACGCCGCCCACGGCACCAATCCTGCCACCGGGGTGATGTGCGGGTATCGGGTATCTGAAGTGGCTGTGGACAGTTCAGGGGATGTGGACCTGGAGGCGCTCAAGGCGGCGGTGGGCCCGCAGACCGCAGGACTGATGATGACCAACCCATCGACCTGCGGTGTTTTCGAGCGTCGGATCCAGGACATTGCCGCGTGCGTGCACGATGCGGGAGGATTGCTCTACTACGACGGCGCGAACCTCAACGCGATTCTCGGTCAGGTGAAGCCGGGCGACATGGGTTTCGACGTTCTACACATGAACCTGCACAAAACGTTTGCCACACCTCACGGTGGTGGAGGGCCAGGAGCAGGACCTGTTGGAGTAGGTGAGCGCTTACTTCCTCATCTGCCAGTACCCTTTGTCGGCCGAACCGACAGCGGCGACTATCGCTGGGTTACGGAGCACGACCTACCTCTGAGCATCGGCCGTCTATCGGGATTTATGGGCAACGCGGGCATTCTGCTGCGCGCGCTCGCCTACGCGTTGATGCTGGGGCGTGAGGGTATGCATCGGGTTGGTGAATATGCCACGTTGAATGCCAACTATCTTGCTAAGCGCCTCGAGAGCGCGGGCTTTGAGCTTGCCTATCCAGACCGGCGCGCCACCCACGAGTTCATCGTTACGTTTGCGAACCAGGCCCGTGACCTGGGCGTCACGGCCATGGATTTCGCCAAGCGCCTGCTCGACTACGGCGTGCATGCGCCGACCACCTACTTTCCGCTGCTGATACCGGAGTGCTTTCTCATCGAGCCGACGGAAACCGAATCCCGGGCGGAGCTCGATGCGTTTGTCGATGCGCTAGTGGCTATCCAGCAGGAGGCCCAAACCGATCCAGAGCATCTCAAAGGTGCGCCGTACAACCTTCCGGTACGGCGGCTCGATGACGTCAAAGCGGCGCGCGAGCTCGATCTGGTCTGGCGGCCCGACTAACGCCTGATTCATCCGCCCTTCAGGGCGGCAGCTAACGCCTCGGGCGTATCCAGGGGCAAAGAACAGGCGAGTCCGCTGCACACGTAGGCGACCGTTTTGCTTCGGGTATCCGCACTCACGAGTTTCGGTAAGTAGCCCGGAATTACGCTCACGCCCGCATATGGAATCACATAGCAGGCGCGCCATGGGGTGTAACCATCATCAAGCACCTTGCGCCAGGCTTGCGTCATTTCTGTTGCAGCGGCGTCCGGCCCACGAATAATCACGAGCTGTGGTGGATCCAGCTCGCTCTGCAATCCTGTGAGCAAGCTGCAGTGTCCGGCCGGGTTCTGCTCCATCGCCGCTCGCGCCCAGCGTAGGGTTGCGTGGGCCGCATCCAGATAGCGCTCGTCGCCAAACAAGTGCCCCATGCCGGCCAATACCTGCACCATCACCCCGTTTCCAGGGGGCAGCGCATCATCCGTGGTGGGTTTCGGCCGGTGAATCAGCGTCTCATGATCGTGTGCGGTAAAGTAGAATCCGCCGTTTTCGCGATCGTAGAAGTGCTCCAGGGCGGCATCGGTCAGCGCCAGCGCAAGCCGGGCGTCCTCGTCGCGCCAACTGGCCGCGAGCAGGGCAAGCAGGCCGTCGATCAAGTTCGCGTGGTCGTCCAGATAGGCCCGATGTCGAGGTTCTTCCTTCCAGGTGGCGAAAAGGCTGCCGTCGACCATGAGGTTCTCGCGGGCGAAGTCCGCCGCTCGCTGGGCGGCTTCGATCCACCGTGGCTCTCGCAAACGCATGCCCGCTTTGGCCAGACCCTTGATCGCGAGACCGTTCCAGGCGGTCAGGATTTTGTCGTCCAGACCAGGGCGAATGCGGGTTTCGCGTTCGCTCAGGAGCTTGCGGCGGGCGCTGCTGAGCAGTTCGTCAGCGACCTCCCGGGTCATCGATAGGCGCTCCACCACCGAGCGCCAGGCGTCGTAGCGATGCAGGTTCCACTTGCCTTCGAAATTTGCCGGCTTGTCCAGACCGTAAAGGGTCTCGATAACCAGGTATTGGTCTTCGCTCAACAGCTTTTTCACCTGATCCCGGCGCCACAGATAGTATTTGCCCTCTTCGCCTTCGGAATCCGCATCCAGCGCCGCGAAAAAGCCGCCCTGGGGGTGCTGCATCTCCCGCAGCAGCCAGTCCGCGGTGTTGGCGAGGGCCCCGCTGAACAACTCGTCTGGCCCGATGGCGAGAACGTCGGCGTACAGGGAGAGCAGCTGGCCGTTGTCATAAAGCATCTTTTCAAAATGCGGAATCATCCATTTGCGGTCGGTGGCATAGCGGCAGAAGCCGCCCCCAAGATGATCAAATATGCCCCCCCTGGCCATTCGAGTGAGTGTGGTCATGACCATACCCAGACAGGTCCGGTCGGGTGCCTTGCCGGAGCGCTGAGAGTACGCCCATTGCTGTAGCAGCCTCTCTAACGTGCTGGGCATCGGAAACTTGGGTGCCTGGCCGAAACCTCCTTCGGCGCGGTCTGCTTGCTCACTGAGCTGGTCTCGCGCCGCGGTAAGCAGCTGCGCATCTTCCAGCTGATCGGCCGTAGGTTCGCTGAGAGAAAGCTTGCCGAGCACCTCGGCTATCCGATCGGTCTGTTCGTTGAGATCGTCACGCTTGCTGGTAAAGACGTCGACAATCCGCAGCAAAAGATCGGTAAAGCCGGGCACTTGGTAGCGTGGGGTCCTGGGGAAATACGTGCCGCCGAAGAACGGCAGCAGCGTGTCGGGGTCCAAGAACATGGTCAACGGCCAGCCGCCGCTGTGCTGGGTGAGCAACTGGTGCGCCAGCTGGTAAACCTTGTCGAGGTCCGGGCGTTCTTCACGGTCGACCTTGATGTTGACGAAGTTCTCGTTCATTACCCGGGCCGTTGCCGGGTTCTCGAACGATTCGTGGGCCATGACGTGGCACCAGTGGCAGGCGGAGTAGCCGATGGACAGCAGGATGGGTTTCTGCGCGCTGCGCGCCAGTTCCAGGGCCTCGTTATCCCAGGGTTGCCAGTCCACGGGGTTGTCCGCGTGTTGCTGGAGGTAAGGGCTGGTTTCTCCTGAGAGGCGATTGCTCAACGTCGGTACCGTATGCTGGGCGCTGGCCCGGACGCCCATGCTGCCATGGAACCGGGCGTGAGGAATAGTAGCCGGGTTGGTAATTGCGCGCGGATTAAGGTTCAATTCGAGCAAATTTTAAAGGAAAACCGATGGTCGATGCGGACGGATTCCGCCCAAACGTCGGAATCGTTCTGTCGAATGGTATGGGCCAGGTACTTTGGGCGCGCCGGGTCGGCGGGCACGATGCGTGGCAGTTTCCCCAAGGCGGCATCAACGAGAACGAGTCCGTAGAAGAGGCTCTGTTTCGCGAGCTTTTCGAAGAAGTGGGCCTTGAGGCAGACAACGTAAAGATTTTGGCCCGAACCAACGGCTGGCTGCGCTATCGCCTGCCGCGACGAATGCGTCGTCACAATTCCAGCCCGGGATTTCAGGGCCAGAAGCAGAAATGGTTTCTTTTGCAAATGCTCGGCGAGGACGCCATGGTGGAGATGGATTCAAGCGACGAGCCAGAGTTCGATTCCTGGCGCTGGGTCAGCTACTGGTACCCGCTGGGTCAGGTAGTCGCGTTCAAACGTGACGTGTATCGCTGTGCGCTCAAGGAGCTGGCGCCGCATCTTCTTTCGGAGGACCCACCCCGGTAATGCTTACCACCCTTCGTCGCATTGTTCAGGATGTCGCCGATGCCGAGTCGTTCAAGATAGCCCTGGGCATCCTAGTACACGAGGTGCGCAACACGCTCGGTACCGAGGTGTGCTCGGTGTATCTGTTGAGCCCCGACCGAAAGCGCTATTTGTTCGTGGCTAACGAGGGCCTCAACACAGACGCCGTGGGCAAGCTGTCGCTTGGGCTCAATGAGGGGCTGGTGGCGTTGGTCGCCGAACGCGCAGAGCCGATCAATCTGAGTGATGCGGCCCACCATCCACGCTTCCATTTGTTACCGGAGATCGGCGAGGAAGCATTTAATGCATTCCTCGGGGTGCCCGTCATTCACCAACGCCGGGTATTGGGCGTACTGGTGGTGCAGCAGCGCGATCAGCGCCGATTCGACGAAAGCGAGGAGGCGTTCTTAGTCACCTTGTCCGCACAGCTGGCCACCGTCATCGCCCATGCCGAAGCCACGGGTGATATCGCAAAGCTGCTTGAAGACGGCTCAGGGGAACCTGCTGCGCGTGAAGACGCGATGTTCAAAGGCGTCCCCGGAGCGCCGGGTATCTGTCTGGGTACGGCCGTAGTCATTCATCCTACCGCGAGCCTCGAGGCGGTGCCCGAGCGAATCGCCGAGGATCTGAGCACCGAGCTGCAGGTTCTCGACAAGGCGGTCGAGGCCGTGCGCCGGGACATCCGGCGCATCAGCGAGCAGTTCTCCGACAGCCTGCCCGCCGAGGAGCTCGCGTTGTTCGATGCGTACCTGCACATGCTGGACGACAATGCTCTGGCCGGAGACATTCGCGATCACATTCACACCGGTCAGTGGGCCCAGGGTGCACTGAAACAGGTGATCCGTGAGCACGTCCGGCGTTTCGAGGAGATGGAAGATCCCTACCTGCGCGAACGCGGCGCCGACGTGAAGGATCTGGGCTTGCGGGTGCTCGCTTACCTGCAGGACATCCGCACGCGCAAGGTCTACTTTCCAGACGATACGATTCTGGTGGCCGATGAGCTCACCCCGAACATGCTGGCCAACATTCCGGCGGACAAACTCAAAGGCATCGTGTCGGTGCTCGGCTCGAGTAATTCTCATGTTGCCATTCTTGCCCGGGCGCTGGACATACCGGCGGTCATGGGCGCGGTGGACCTGCCGATTCTCAACCTCGACAACGAGTCTCTCATTGTCGATGGGTTCTACGGTGAGGTGTTCACCAACCCGTCGCCGAAACTTGCCGAGAACTATCTCGGCTTGATCGCGGAGGAACGTGAATTCGCAACCGAGCTCGAAGAGCTCAAAGAGCTACCGAGCATCACTCTAGATGGCTGGCGCATCGGGTTGTGGGTGAACGTCGGTCTGACCGGCGACATCTCCCGCGGGCTTGATCGCGGTGCAGAGGGTATCGGCCTGTTTCGCACCGAAATACCCTTCATGGCGCAGGATCGCTTTCCAAGCGAGGAGCAGCAACGGGTCATATACCGCGAGCACATGGTGGCCTTCGAGCCGCGCCCCGTGACCATGCGCACCCTGGATATCGGCGGGGATAAGGCGTTGCCGTATTTTCCCATCCACGAAGACAATCCGTTCCTGGGCTGGCGAGGAATTCGCGTAACTTTGGACCACCCAGAAATCTTCATGGTGCAGGCGCGCGCGATGATCAAGGCCAACGCCGGGCTCGAATGCCAGCTGCGCATCATGTTGCCCATGATCTCGTCCATGACAGAGGTGGAGGAAGCCAAGGCGCTCATCGAGCGCGCGTATGCCGAGGTGATCGAAGAGGGTATCGTCGTCAAGCAGCCACAGATTGGCGTGATGATCGAGGTGCCCGCCGCGGTGTATCAAGCGCGCCAGCTGGCGCGGCAGGTGGATTTTCTCGCGGTGGGTTCCAACGACCTCACTCAGTACATGCTGGCGGTAGATCGCAACAACGCGCGGGTTGCCAATCTCTACCAGGAGACACATCCAGCTGTGCTCAACGCCCTGTGCGAGGTTGCCCGAGCGGCCCATGCCGAACAGACCGAAGTGGGGATTTGCGGCGAGCTCGCAGGGACCCCGGTGGGCGCCGTGCTGCTGATGGCCATGGGCTATGACGTGCTGTCCATGAACGCATCGAACCTGCCCAAGGTGAAGTGGGTCGTGCGCAACATCAAACGTTCCGATGCGCGGCGCATGCTGGCCAGGGTATTGCGTATGGATACGGCGTTAGAAATTCTCGACTTCATGCACCGCCAACTCATTGATATCGGGCTTGGTCGGGTAATACCCAGGCGTCACCACCATTAACCCGGGCTATAGCCCGCTGACTTGGGCTATCGCCCGCTGACTTGGGCGCCAACGCGCTGGCTTACACCACCTTGCTCAGTCCGCCGTCCATGTTGATGGCGCAACCCGTGATGTAGGAAGACGCATCCGATGCCAGAAACAGCGCGAGGTTGGCGCACTCTTCGGCTTCCCCCATGCGACCCATCGGCAGCCGGGCACCCGCAGTCGTCATGAACTCCTCGAGCGACTCACTGCCATCGCTCGCCGCGTGCATGCGCCGAACCTGATCGCTCTTGATGAAGCCGATCAGCATTGCGTTCACCAGCACGTTGTCGGGCGCGCCTTCACCAGCAAGCACCTTGGTCAGCGCCATACCCGCAGCGCGGGTCACCGAGGTGGGCGCGGAATTCGCCGGCGGCGCCTTTGCGGCGGTATTCAACACGTTGATGATGCGGCCCCAGCGCGTGGCCTGCATGTGCGGCCAGACGAGGCGGGTAAAGCGGATGGCGGCGAACAACTTCAGGTCGAGATCGTTCTGCCAGGCAATGTCGGTGATGCTGGTAAATGGCATCGCCGCTGATTGGCCGGCGTTGTTGACAAGAATGTCCACGGGCCCCAGCTCTGCTTCAAGTTTCTCGTGGGTGTCCAGGATCTGATCGGGATTGGCCACGTCGCATACGTAGGATGCGACCGCTGCGCCTTCCACGTTGCCGGCTGCGATGTGCACTCGAGCTAGCTCTAGAGGGTCTGCGCGCCTGGCTATGATGCCGACCTTCGCCCCAGCCCGGTAGAACGAGTTTGCCATGGCGAACCCAAGTCCCATGCTGGCGCCGGTAACAAGAGCAGTCTTTCCGCTCAGATCGATCTGCATGTAGTCACCTTTTTTTGGTCATCTCGAGGCTCAACGTTCAATTTCGAGATTGAAGTCGCAGCGTTTGCCGATGCTGCCGCCTGGCCCGTATTCCTGCTCAGCAAAAATGATTTTCCGCGCGGTGAAGATTACGGCGGTGCTCGCTCGGGTGCCGTACTCATCGCCGTTTATGAATCGCGGTGCGACCCGCCGCTCGAGCTCGATGGGGCGACCGCGCGAGGGTAGTTCGTGGTCGGGGGGTACGTGGTCGTCGGCGAGCAATCGCAGAAGGCCGTCCGGGCTGGGGCCGGCTGCGAGTTCCTGGTCCAGCGCGTCGACGCCGTTTGCGACCTTTGGCCAGGTTGACCCCAGCTCCGCGTTGGCCAACCCGTAGGTCCCGGGTTCCAAATCTTCGGTGATGCCCCTGTTGGAGGTATACGCCAGGCTCGTCCCATCCCATAGCAGCAGGTTGAAGCCACGGTATTGCACGCCGTCCAGACGATGGGCGAACGCGTGAGCAGACAGATCGCCGAGCAGAAACGAACGGGTCAGCTCGCCCCGGGAACGGAGTTCTCCGGCGCTGCCTTCTTCGGCGAAGTTAGTCACCGTGGCGAAGCGTCCGGTTGAAGTAACGCCGAGCCAGGTGCCGCCGGCCGATAGGTCGCGACCGGCCAGCAACTGTGGAGACTCCTGCCAACAGTATGCGCTACGGGTCGGTCGCGCGTATAGTTCGTCGCGGTTGGCGGCCACCACCAGGGGATGTTCAGACTCGGGTTGGTAGGCGAATAGAACGAGACACATAGCCGTTCGCGGGTAGAAAGCGAGCCAGTGTAGCAGACAGATAACCGGAGGATTTCCTGCACTATCCTGCCATCGACCCCGTAATTATTGCCATCGGTCCCCTAGCCATTCGCTGGTATGGGCTCACCTATCTGGCGGCGTTCGGCATGTGCTGGTGGTTGGGAACCAAGCGTGCCCGGGCAAGCGGCTGGAGCAGCCGGGAAGTATCCGACATCGTGTTCTATGGAGCGATCGGTGCGGTGCTGGGCGGACGAATTGGCTACGTACTTTTTTATGGTTTCGAGCAACTCCTGAGGGATCCGCTGTTTGTCGTGCGTATCTGGGACGGTGGCATGTCATTTCACGGTGGTCTGCTGGGCACGGCGGCGGCGCTTTGGTGGTTTGGTCGACAAACACAGCGCTCCGTGCTGCAGGTGAGTGACTTTGTCGCACCGTTGGTGCCCATCGGCCTTGGCTTAGGCAGGCTCGGCAACTTCGCCAATACCGAGCTTCCAGGCCGGGCTACAGATTTCGCGCTCGGGGTGATCTATCCGTGTTCCGCCCAGGCCATTCGCAGCATCAACCAACTGTGCACGGGTACGTGGGAAACCTTCGCGCGGCATCCCTCGCCGCTGTATCAGGCGTTCGCCGATGGGCTCGTTTTGTTCGTCGTCGTATGGTTCGTCTCACGGCGGCCCAGGCGTCTGGGTCTGGTGTCGGGCGTGTTCCTTATCGGCTATGGCGTGTTGCGTTTCATCACCGAATTCTTCCGGGAGCCAGACAGCCACATGCACTTCGAGGTTTTCGATTGGCTCACCATGGGCCAGCGACTGTCGATACCCATGGTCATCGTTGGTATTCTGCTGGTGTTCTGGCGCTCTTCAAAAGCAGAGTCCAAAACGGCTGTGAGCGGCGGGAATGACAAGCTAACGTCAACAACGGACCGACATGAAACGGACATGAAACGGACATGAAACGGACATGAAGCAGTATCTCGATCTCATGCGCCACGTGCGTAACCTCGGAGCGTTCAAAGACGATCGGACCGGCACCGGAACCTATAGTGTTTTTGGCCACCAGATGCGCTTTGACCTGAACGAAGGCTTTCCGTTGGTGACCACCAAGAAGGTCGTGTTTCGGCTGATCGTTCATGAACTCCTATGGTTCCTGCAGGGCAGCACCAACATTGAGTACCTCACGGATAACAACGTGCACATCTGGGACGAATGGGCAGATGAGAACGGTGATCTGGGCCCTGTTTACGGCTCCCAGTGGCGTTCCTGGCCGACGCCGGACGGCGGCAGCATCGACCAGATCAGCCGGGTGGTCGATTCGATCCAGACCAATCCCGATTCGCGGCGGCACATTGTCAGCGCCTGGAACGTTGCTGAGGTGGACAGCATGGCGTTGCCACCATGCCACACGATGTTTCAGTTCTATGTCGCCCATGGCAGGCTGTCGTGCCAGCTATACCAGCGCAGCGCCGATATCTTTCTCGGCGTGCCATTCAATATCGCGTCCTTCGCGTTGCTGACGATGATGGTCGCTCAGGTATGCGATCTGCAACTGGGAGACTTCGTTCATACGATTGGTGATGCGCATCTGTACGCCAACCATCTCGAACAGGCAGACGAGCAGCTCGCGCGCGTACCGATGCCTCTGCCTACAGTGGAGTTGAACCCGCAGGTCAAAGACATCTTTGGTTTCCGTTACGAAGACTTCAGCCTTTCCAACTATCGTTGCGGCAGTACCATCAAGGCGCCTATTGCGGTCTGAGGTTGGCGAACCTTTGATCAGTTCTCGAACGTTCAGAGGTTCCCGAGCATGGACATCGCGTTGATCTGGGCCATGTCGCGCAACCGTGTGATCGGACGTGGCGATCGATTGCCCTGGCGGTTGCCCAAAGATATGCAGTTCTTCATGGCCACCACCATGGGCAAGCCAGTGATTATGGGACGGCGGACGTTCGAATCGATGCCGGCTCCGCTGCAGGGGCGGACGAACATTGTCATTACCCGTAACGTCGACTATCGCCGGCCGGGCGTAAAGGTCGCCGGTGATCTGGACGCCGCACTGGCGCTGGCTGAGGATCAATGCCTGATCGATGGACGCGACGAGATCATGGTGGCGGGAGGTGCCGAGATCTACCGGCTCGCCCTACCCGTGGCGACCCGGCTGTACGTGACGATGGTTGATGCCGAGGTCGAGGGCGACAGATTCTTTCCTGAGATCGACTTCCAGCAATGGCGTGAGGTGCGATCCGAATCCTTCTCGGCGGATACGACCAACCGTTATGCCTTTTCGATTGTCGTGTTTGATCGGCTCGATCCGCCCGGCTGAAATTCCCGGGCGTACGTCACCCAGCTTCCATCACACGGTAGTTCCCGCCAGCTGGCCCCGGGTAACGCGCGCTCGGGCGGCACTGGAACGACGCGCGCGATTCTCGACCCGCTCGTATCGACCAGAATCAGCCACGCTGCAAACGAGCTTGCGGTTTTCATATGCTGCACTTCGGCGCTGGCACGTTGTACATCGCAGCTACCGTGCGTGAGGTCTCGGATCAGTCGCCGCGCGTGATCGTTGGCGAGTACCGAGATGCGGAATATACGTTCGTTGTTCACCCAGTCGAGCATCTCGAGCAGATATACCCGTTGGCAGGTCCGACAACGCACGACCGCTTCGGTGAACCCGAGGTGGTCGTCTATAACGAGTTCGACCTGAAAGGGATAGCTACCGGCGGCTATATGCTGGCAGATGTCGGAAATTTGACCAATGCTCATGAGGCCGCTTGTTTTGGCACGCTGTGGACACTAGCTTAGAGGGCTTGTCTGGCGTAGGAAAGGTTGGGAAAAAGATGCAACGGGCGTCTGTTTTGGTTTGGATGTTGGTCCTATTGATCCTGTCTCTGGGCGTCGGGGCATGCGTGAGCACGTCAGCCATGAACACCGGCACCCAACGGATCGGCAACCTGGTGGTATCAGGCGTTCCGGAGATTCCGGTGGCGTTGGTTGAGCGCATGCAACGTTATCGGAATACCCGTTCGGCCACCCTGTTGGATTGGCTCGATTCCGGCATCCTGATCCACACCCGCTTTGCAGACACCACCCAGCTGCATCGGGTTCGTTCTCCGCTGGGTACGCGGGAGCAGCTGACGTTCTTCCGTGAGCCGGTGCGAACAGCGCGCGTACCGCAGCGGCCTGATGCGAGCGGTTTCGTGTATCTGCGTGATGTGGGGGGATCTGAGTCTTATCAGCTGTTCTGGTTCGATTGGCTCACCGGTGATTCGCGCCTCATCTCCGATGGCAAGTCGCGATACACCAACGTGGCGTGGGCGAACGCCGGCGACCGGTTTGCCTACACCACCACCGAGCGCGATGGACGCAGCTGGGATATTCATGTTCAAGATCTCGACGGCAACGTCACGATCGCTCTGGAGACCCAGGCCGGTGCCTGGGGCGTGACCGACTGGTCGCCGCGTGACGACAAAATTCTGGTGGACAACTACGTATCCATCAATGAATCCTATCTTTACGAGCTCGACCTCGACAGCGGCGTGTTGACTGCTTTGTTAGACGAAGGCCTTATGGTTTCGATCGGCGCTGCGGTTTACGACGGCGACGGCAAAGGCGTCTATTTCACTTCGGATCTTGGTGCGGAGTTCATGCGCCTGCACTATCTGCATCTAGAGCGCGGCTCGATTGACGTTTTGACGGCGGAGGTGCCTTGGAACGTCGAGAACATCGCCGTTTCCCGAAACGGCCGTTACCTGGCGTTTGCAATCAACGAGGGTGGCTTTTCGCGTTTGCGCGTATGGAAGCTTCCGGAGCATTCGCCGCTGGCGTTGCCCGAGCTCCCGCTTGGGACCATATATGGCTTAAGATTCTCTCCGGATTCGCAGCATCTCGGCTTTACCGTCAACGGACCTGGGGCCCCGGGAGATGTATACAGCCTTGATCTCGCCGCACGCAGCGTTCAGCGCTGGACCCATAGCGAGGTTGGCGGATTGAACCCCGAGGAGTTCGCAACCCCGCAGCTCATCGAATACTCGACCTTCGACCAGGTAGATGGCGCGCCGCGCATGATCCCGGCGTTCGTTTATCGACCCAGCGGCCCGGGTCCGTTTCCGGTTGTGGTGTCTATTCACGGTGGCCCGGAAAGTCAGTACCGACCCAGGTTTTCCCCCACGCTCCAGTACTACGTAAACGAGATGAATCTGGCGCTGGTGATGCCCAACGTACGGGGCTCTGCCGGGTACGGCAAGACCTATTTGAAACTCGACAACGGCTATCTGCGCGAGAATTCGGTAAAAGACATCGGCGCCCTGCTTGACTGGATCGCAACCGACCCGGGCCTCGACGCCGGCCGGGTGGCGGTCAACGGTGGCTCATATGGCGGCTACATGGTTCTGGCATCTATGGTGCATTACTCGGATCGCCTCGTAGCGGGGGTCGAGCGGGTCGGTATCAGCAACTTCGTGAGCTTTCTCAGCAATACCCAGGAGTATCGACGGAATCTGCGTCGCGTGGAGTACGGCGATGAGCGTGATCTCGAGATGCGAACCTTTCTCGAAGGCATCTCGCCGCTCAATCAAACAGAACGTATCACCCGACCGCTAATGATTTCACAGGGTAACAACGACCCGCGGGTGCCTGCCAGCGAAAGCGAACAGATTGTCGCCGCACTTGCAGCGGCAGACATACCAGTCTGGTATATCCTGGCCATGGATGAAGGCCACGGCTTTAACAAGAAGGTGAACAGAGACTACAACGCGGCAGCCACGGTGCTGTTTCTGGAGCGCTACCTACTTGATAAGTGATTCCTCGAAAGCAACGCGACCGCCTCACGGTGCACGGGTGCGGGTGGCGATCTGCGTGAATCCGATGTCCGGTCGTGATGTGCGGCGCCTGGCGGCGCAGGCGACCAACGTGACTCACGAAATCAAGCGCGACATCGTGGCCAGGGTGGCGGCTGGAGCACATGCTATGGGTGCGACCGACATCTTTGTCACTAAGGAGCCGTTTCGCATCGCTTCGCTGGCGTTGCAGCACCTGGGGCTCGACGTCCGTGTGCACGTGCTCGAACCGCCCATCGACAACACGGCAGCAGACACCGAAACCGCGGTGCACGCATATCTCGGCGCGGGCTGCACCACCCTGGTTTCGATCGGCGGTGACGGTACCAATCGTGCGATCGCGCGTGCCCTGCTGAAGGCGGGGGAAGCGGCGGCTGGCGTGAATCTCATTCCTTTGTCCACGGGTACGAACAACGTTTTTCCAGTGCTGGCCGAACCCACCATCGCCGGAATGGTGGCAGGCCTTCTTGCAGGTGGCAGGCTCGATGAGCCAGCGCTGGGCCAACGCGCGAAGCTGCTCCACGTCAGCGGCACGGACGCTAACGGTACCTCGGTGGTGGATGTGGGCCTGGTCGACGCCGTGCTGCTGCGGCGCGACTATGTTGGCAATCTGCTACCGTTTGACGCTGAGCGTATCGATCGTATTCTGCTTACTCGGGCGGAACCCAACGCCGTGGGTACGTCACCGATCGGAGGGTTGCTCGAGGTGCTCGAAGCTGCGGACGATGAGGGTCTGTTGGTGGAGATGGGGCCTGGGGTTGAGTTCTTGGTGCCGCTGTCGCCGGGTGCGTTTCAGAACGTTTCCGTTCGCAGCATCACTCGTATTCCGATGAATACGCCGGTTTCTTTTCGCGGTCCCGGGGTATTGGCTCTTGACGGCGATCGCGATCACAAACTTTCAGCCGATGGTGGTCTGACGGTTTGCATCCGCCGCGACGGGCCAAAGGTCGTCGACCTGGACGCGGCCATGCGCTGGGTAGCAGGCCAAGGTATTATTGCGCCTTCCCTAAAAAAGCAGTTGCTGAATCCATGATCATCAAACCCCGCATCCGCGGATTTATCTGCACGACCGCCCACCCGACCGGGTGCGCGGCCAACGTGAAGCAGCAGATTGGCTACGTGCGCGAGCAGGGCGAGATTGACGGGGGCGCGTCGATCAACAACGCGTTGGTGATCGGCTCATCGGGTGGGTACGGCCTGGCGTCGCGAATTGTCGCCGCCTTTGGCTGCGGGGCCGCCACGCTCGGGGTGTCGTTCGAAAGACTCCCCACGCAGAAAAAGACGGCAACCGCCGGCTGGTACAACAACGTTGCCTTTCAAGCAGCAGCCGAGACCGCGGGGCTGTATGCGAAGACCCTGGACGGCGATGCCTATTCCGATGCGATGAAGGAGCAAGTGATCGACACCGTCAAGACCGACATGCGACAGATCGATCTGCTTGTATACAGCCTGGCATCGCCCGTTCGACAGCACCCCCGCACGGGCGAGCTGCATCGCTCGGTGATCAAGCCGCTGGGTGCGGCATTACACATGAAGTCCGTCAACGTCGATCGAGGCGAAGTGCTCGAGGTAGACCTGGAACCCGCCGATGCAGAAGAAACCGCTGCCACCGTAGCCGTGATGGGTGGTGAAGATTGGGAGTTCTGGATCGATGCGCTGAAACAGGCAGGGGTGCTGGCGCCGGGCTTTCGCACCCTGGCTTATACGTACATAGGCAGCGAACTCACCTGGCCCATCTACTGGCAGGGTACCCTGGGCAGAGCCAAGGAAGATCTCGACCGGGCAGCCACGGCGATCACACAAGAGCTTGCCGATGTTCAAGGTGAAGCCCGGGTTGTAGTGCTCAAAGCCGTGGTCACCCAGGCCATGAGCGCCATTCCGGTGGTGCCGTTATATGCATCGTTGCTGTTCAAGGCCATGAAGGAACGTAACGTTCACGAAAACCCCATCCAGCACATCTATCGAATGTACGCCACCCAGCTGTGCTCCGCAGCACCCGTGCGCCTGGACGATGTAGGCCGCATCCGCATGGATGACGTGGAGATGTCCGCCGACATCCAAGACGACGTCCGCAGGCGCTGGGATCTGGTCAGCAGCGAAAATCTCGCGGAGCTCGGTGACCTCGCCGGTTTTCGTGAGGACTTTCTGAAGATCTTCGGTTTCGGTTTTGCCGGGGTGGACTACGACGCCGATCTGGATCCGACCCTGGGCAGCGGCTGAGCGTTTTCCCGTTGAGAAAGGCTGACACCAACCGCTGACGATCGCTGTCGTGTATGCACCCGCCGGCGCGCGACAGTGTGGGCATGGTTCTGCGTAATCTGCATCGCCGCTCCCGGCCGTTTCGCTACGCGGGGCATCTGGGTCTGATGTTGGTGCTTGTCGCGCTCATGGACACCCCGAGGCACATTGGGCAATTGGGTCTGGGCGTCGGCTACTGCCTAGCCTGGCCATTGCTCGTGGATTGGCTCAACCGCCACCGCGGGCGTTCCAGTGCGGTCACCCTGGGCCTGCGCCTGCACCTGCTGGAATGCTTCGTCACGGGCGGGTTGATGGGTTGGTTGTCGCTGCCGCTGCTGCCATTGACCGCGCTTGCCACGGTTCTGCTTGCGAGTAACGCTGCTCAAGCGGGTTGGTGGCTCGCCTGGCGCGGGGCGGGGTTTCTCGGCGCAGGCGCAGTACTGGGGACCATCGCCTGTTCCAACTCTGTGGCGGTTAGCACGTTCGTCGCCGATGTCTTGAGCGCCAATCTGCTGCTGGCCTACGCCGTGGGTCTTGGCCTGACCAGCTTCACCAAGGCTCAGCACCTGCACCGCGTTCAGACCGACCTCGAACGGCGCTCGCTGGCGTTGGATCAGCTGAACCAGCGCCTGAGTCGTTACCTGCCGCGTCCGCTGCATGCGCGCATCAAGCGTCAACCCGAACAGCCGTGCACTCTGGAGCGGCGCTGGCTCACGGTTGCGTTCGTCGATGTGGTGAGTTTTACCGAGCTTGCAGAGCGACTGGCGCCCGAAGAGCTTGCGGTGATCCTCAACGACTACTTTTGCGCTTCGGCGCGGCTGTTCGACGAGGCGGGCGGTACGCTCGCAAGCCTGCAGGGCGACGGGGTGCTCGTGTATTTCGGTGATGCGACTGAGACCTCGCGGCAGCGCGCCGCCCTGGATTGTGTTGAGTCGTGCCTGCAGGTATCGGGTCTGTTGCAGGAGTTGGCCGCATCTTGGCATCGCCAGGGTTGTCTGGTCACGCTCGCGACCCGGGTTGGTGTGGCCAGCGGCTACTGCACGTTGGGCGACTGGGGGGCGGAGCGGCTCGATTTCACCGTGATCGGGTCACCGGTGAATCTTGCCAACCGCTTGCAGAACCAGGCCCGCAGCAACAGCGTGTTGATATCGGAGGTTGCTGCTGCGTTGGTTCGCGATGAGTTCCCGCTGGGCCGGCGTCAAGCGTTTGAACTCAAAGGCCTGGGAGCTGTGGTTGCGTTCGAGCTGGGTGATGTTCTCGGCGATGAAGTTGCCCATGGTTTGGTTGACGCTGCAGACCCGTCTGCTAAGGTGCCGCGGCCGAAAGAGTGAGCGCTATGACTAAAGTCATCCTCAAAGCCTGGCGTGGCGAGCCAACGGATTACACCCCGATATGGCTCAATCGTCAGGCAGGTCGATACATGCCCGAGTACCACAAGGTAAAGGGCGACATGCCGAGCCTCGATTTCTTCAAGAATCCGGAGCGCGCGGCCAAGGCCACGCTCGACGCCCAGCGCATGCTCGGCGTGGACGCTGCCATTTTGTTTGCCGACCTGCTGCCGATCATGGAGCCCATGGGCCTGCGTCTGGACTACAAGTCAGGTGACGGGCCCGTGTTCGAAAATCCGATCCGTACCGCGAAGGATGTTGACAACCTTGTCACCGCGCCGGCCGAAGAAGCCACGCCCTATATTGCAGACACCGTTGCCAACATTCTGGCCGAACTGCCCAAGGAGGTGGCCTTGATCGGTTTCGCCGGGGCGCCGTTTACCCTCGCCTCGTATGCCATCGAGGGCAGAGGTTCGCGCAACTATGTGTTGGTCAAAAAGCTGATGTACGAGCATGAGGCGATTTGGAACAAGCTGCTCGATAAGCTCGTTACCCAGGTGACAAGTTATCTGCAGCTGCAGATCACCGCTGGAGTAGAGGCCGTGCAGCTGTTCGATACCTGGGCGGGGTGTTTGTCCGTCGCGGATTTTCGCCGCTACGTGCTGCCGCATACGCAGCGGCTGATCAGCGCGCTCAAAGGCAGAGTTCCGGTGATCTATTTCGGCACCGGAAACGGTCATCTACTCGAGCAGGTGCTGCAAGCCGATCCGGACGTCCTGGCGCTGGACTGGCGCGTCCCTCTGGGTGAGACCTGGGACAGGCTCGGCTGCCGGGCGGTGCAGGGCAACATGGATCCCATTGTGCTATGCGCCGATCGGGCCACCGTGGCTCACCAGGCGCAGTTGGTGCTCGATGAGGCCGGTGGGCGCCAGGGACACGTCTTCAACCTCGGCCACGGCATCATCCCCTCGACGCCCGTGGACAACGTCAAGTATCTGGTGGACTACGTTCACGAACATTCTGCCCGTGGCGCATGAACGGCTGGTAGCGATAGTGCTGGCGGTGGCGTTCTGGATTCCGCTGTCTGTCTGCACCTATCTGGCGTTCGATCCGCACCCTCCCGATGCCATTTTCAGGGTCAGCGAAATCGCTCTTCACGCGTTTGCATTCACCTACCTGACATTTTCACTGGGGCTAGCCCACCCACATCTACATTGGCTGGTGCCTGCTGCCTGGATGCTCGCCTATGGGTTGTTTATAGAAATTGTGCAGGCCTTTGAACCGCAACGTTCCGCCGAGCTCTCAGATCTTTTCGTCGATTCTGCCGGGATCTGCCTGGGCCTGGGGATAACGCGCTGGATCGGGCCCTGGGCGCGTTTGACCGCGAACCGGCTCGCCTTGCTGGTCACCTCCTCGAACCGATAGCCTCACGGGAACGTTCGCTACGACTTAGATCTCCGGTGCTTTCGAGGTCGAACGTTCCGGGCGTGACGCCGCAGTGCCGATTAGTCAGGAGGAGGCGCCGTGAGAACTTCCTTGATCAGGGCGAGGTGGCTGCCCAGGAAGAGATCGGAGACCACCCGGTTCTTGATCGTGCGCGATGGTTCGATCAGAAAGGTGACACGGCGGACACCGAAACCCAGGGGTCCATCGACGCCGTAGGCGCGAATAGCGGCCTTCTTAGTATCGGACAGCAGCGGAAACGGTAGCGAAAACGCTTCCGCGAAGCGCTTGTGGCTGCTGCTGTTCTGGGGGCTGACCCCAACCACCTGAACGTTCAGCTCTACCAGATCTTCGTAACGATCGCGAAAGGCACAGGCTTCACGGGTGCACAACGGTGTGAAATCCGCTGGATAGAAATACACAATCAGCTCGCCACCTGCGAGCAGATCGGCCAGGCGTACGGTGTTACCTTTCTGGTCCTTCAGCTCGAAATCCGGGGCGAGATCGCCTGTTTTCAGCATGGCGGGGTGCCTGCATGTTTTCCATTTAGAGGAGCGCGCACAGTATGCGGCAGCCAATCAGGTCTGGAAACACTGAATGGGTCCGTCCCAGCCTTCCTCCTCCGTCTCGTCGTAATGACCATCGGTATACTCGTCGATGACTCGCCGCCAGAATCGTTGCGCGCTGCGATTTGCTGCCATCTCCGCCACGCGCCAGCGGCCCGGGAAGCGCTCGAAGATTAGCCACGCCGCTTGAGCCCCGATGCCAAGGCGTCGGAAATGTCGTGGAATGAAGAACTCCGACATCACGGCGTTTTCCTCAGATTCCGTAACCAGCGCGAACCCGATTCGCATCGTGTCGTACTCAATGAAGAATGGATACCGGTTGGCATCCTGCCAGTAGCGCTCGATGTTCGGATACTCGTACTCGAGCTCCTTGTCGGGCTCGGCGACGAATTCAGTCATGTCGTATAGGTATAGAACCAACAGGCGTTCCAGGTACGACCGCTCGGGCTTTGCCGCGAGCCTGACGATCGTTCGATGTTCGTCGGTCATCTATTTATTCTTTGCGTTCTGTGCGAGCCGCGGTTGGCCTTCGCTGACTTCATAGACCAGACGAGCACCGCTGGAGAACTCGATGCTGCAACCACGTGTTCTGCCATGACGAGTTATCGGCTCGACCCGTGCGACGACCGGTCGGCCGTCGAAGGCAAATGACGTTTCGGTGGTTAGATCGGCCCAGTGGCGAACGGACGGTCTCGTTCGGCTCAATGGAATTGGCACGGGGCCACTGGCAATCAGGCAGCCGCCGGCGTCTGTGGGCGCGACATGGACGAATCGCCCTGTTTTCGTTTCGATCTCGAGCGCGCCCAGTCCAGCTGGCAGAGTGCTTCGTATGTCAGGAAGATAGTGAATGCTGCGGATCGATCCGATCTTTTCCCCGAGCAACGTCTGGCATGCGGTGGCTTCAGGTGTCATGACTTGGTAGCGTTCAGTTGTCGTCGATGTTGGTTCTCACCCAGGACAGTTTGGTATCGGTGTGGATCTCGAAATCCGGGGTCACTGCCTCTGGTGCGTCCAGGCTGCCAATGGTGATGTCGACGTGGTCCGGGTGGCTGTCCACCACACACACAACCGGCGTACCACATTTGCCACAGAAGTAGCGCTTGCCGTGCGCGGAGGACTCGAGCAGCGTGGGCTCGGCACCGGTGTATTTGAACCGGTTGCTAGGAGCGATGAGCCAGGACACATACGCTGCACCGCTTGTTCGCCTGCACATCGTGCAATGGCAATGCCCCGCCCGATAGTCGCCGTCTTCGAGCTGATAGCGCACCTGGCCGCAGAAACATCCACCTTCGATCATTGTGTCCTCCCGATTGTTCTGGTCCGCGCCGTCGCCAGACGCGCCTAGATACCCAGTTTACCTAACGAATCCACAAGCTCGCGCAGGAAACGCTCAGCCTGTGGATGGACGGCCGCGAACTGCGCGACCAAGTCTTCCACCCGCTCGCGTAATCCCTCAGGGGCCTCGCCGGACGTACCAAGAAGCTTGTGAATGTCCGCATCGACTTCTTTCAGGAGCAATTTCAACCCAGGTTCAACGTGGTCAGCGTCTTCGAGTTCCTGGTGCAATCTGATCAATATCCGCCGGATTTCTTGGTCGCTCATCGCAGGCCTCTTGATGTCTATTCCTTTGATGTCTATCCCATCGATGTCCATCCAAGGGGTAGCGAAATGTCTTCTGTTTCAGGCAGGCTCCGTTGTACGCCACAAAACCATACCAGACCAATCCGTCAATTGGCATCGGTTCGCCTTGGTGCTCCCGGGCCCGTGACAACTGCCAGTGGGTCCCCTAGGATCTTAGGCACACTGCAAAAGGAGCAAGACATGTTTGGATTACTGCGTGTTGTCGCCTGGATCGCGGTCATCAGCCTTGCATCGGCTTGTGAACCTCGAGACGATCAACCCGGGTTGTGGCTCAGCGGTGAAGAGGCCAGTACCCTACCCACCGATTGGGCGTTTACCGATGATACGCGAGAGATTGCGGTGGAGGTCGCCACGCCCTATCTGATACGGCACTCGGTCACCATCTGGTGTGCCCAGGTCGAGGGTACTTTGTACATCGGCGCTAGCGCACCGGATACCAAAAACTGGCCCGGGTGGGTCGAAGACGATCCCAATGTGCGATTGAAGATTGGCAATGACGTATATGCGGTAAGGCTCGATCGGCTCAGCGACGAAGCAGAGATCGCGTCAGTACAGCAGGCGTACATGCAGAAATACGAGCTGGAATCAGTGGGCGGCGGGGCACCCGTACGTTATTGGCGCGTCGGTGCGTGAAATCGCATCAAAGCGATACGTGCGGCAGCATGATACATAGGCCCACGACACACATCGGTTTTGCGAGCGGGCAGATTTTCTCGCAGCGACCTGTGTCGTGGTGCGCGCACAACGCTTCAAGGTTGGCGTTGTGCGCGGCCACAAAAGACTCGTTGATCGCCACGCCGCAGTCGCAGCTGTCGCATCGCGTGTACACCAGGGTGCATTGCTTCGACGACGCGCAATAACGTTGGCTTTCGCTGACCCGCAATACGCTGCCAGGTTCCAGCGCGAGCGCGGATTGCACAGGTCCGAGCAAAATGAGTATCGTCGCGGCCAGGAATCGGTTCACAGCTTCACCACGAAAGGTAGGGCGATAAGCACGACACCCGCGAGCAGCAGGGTCCCTGTGCCGTCAACGAAATATGGAAAACCTATGAGTCCGATTCCGGCCAGAAACGGCATGAGTGTTCGCTGCCTGCGCCCATACATCAGAAAGCCGATGCCTATGCTGCCAAAAAGCAATCCCCACAGAAGTTTCGATTCATCCATCGCCCGTCCTCACGATCGTCAGTATCGGCTGTGCGTTTCGGCCACCGCTTCGTGAAGATACCAAAGAGATGGCAATACGCCCTCTAACGGTAAACGGTGTCTGAACCGTAGCGGATTTCCAGAGCCTGGCGCTCGGATTTCTTCAACCCCTTCACCACCAGCCCAAAGGAGCGATCGATCATTCGTTCGAGTTCTCCCGTTGGGATGGAGCCGTCGAGGATCACCGTGTTCCAGTGTGCTTTGTTCATATGGTATCCCGGAAGCACGGACTCGAAAATGTCACGCAACGCCAACGCTTCCTCCGGATCGCACTTCAGGTTCATGCGCGCGACATTGTTGTTGAAACCCAGCGTAGCGAACATCTTGCCGCGGACCTTGTAGACATAGACATCTGGCCCAAACGGAAAATCCTCTATCGATTCGGGCTTGCTCAGAAGATACCTTTGCGCTTGCTTGCCGTTCATCCTTTCGCATCAACCGCGACGAAGGCGTCAGCTCTTACTGTAGGACTTGAAGATGCACTTGGCCGCGAATACGGTTTGGTCTCAGAGTTTAACTCGAACCTGAACTCCCTTCGATACAACTTTCTACGCGCGATCGAGAATGACGGTAACTTCGTGGGCGCTAATCCTTGATGTGTCGCGTCAGGTACTTGTCCAGCTGATTGGCGAACGCCTGGACCTCTGAGTTCCCCAACGATGCAGGCCCGCCGGTAATAGAACCGGCGCTCCGCAGTTCGTCCATCAAGTCGCGCCTCGCAAGATGTTCCTTGATGTTCTCCGCCGTGTACAAGGTGCCGCGAGGATTGAGCGCGGTGCCGCCAGACTTCACGACCTCAGCCGCCAATGGGATGTCTGCCGTAATGGTCAGATCCTTCGGTTGCATGCGCGCGACGATTTCGTTATCGGCCACGTCGAAACCTCCTGCAACCTGAATCGATGAAATGTAGCGGGACGCGGGCACCCGAAGGAACTGATTCGCAACGAGGGTCGTCTCTACCTCGAGCCTGTCCGCCGCCCGAAACAAAATTTCCTTCACTGCAACCGGGCAGGCATCAGCATCTACCCAGATGCGTATCATGAACCTCCGCTCATCTGCACTTCACCACCATCGACCGGGTGATCTGCGATCCGGCCGTAGACCAGTCATTGGTTCCGACGCCCGTGCTGCCCTCGTTGCTGACCTGTGACTGGATCTCGAAGTCACTACCCTTGCAGGCCCTATCGGCGAGCGAGTGGCAACCCGCCCAGGTCGGGGCGCCGCCGGAGCAATCCAACGCGTAGATGCCCGGTGCGAGCATCTCAGTAGATTTGTTAGAGGCGCAGCCGGCCATGGCAGCCACCATGATTAGCGCCAGAGTCGTCATCGTTGAGTCGAGATGCTGCATCACGTGCGAACCTATGAGCTATCGATATCCGTTTCAAACCGTTTCACCAGCGGGTACCACCAGATCGATCCAGACAGAGCCCCGAAGAGACTGACCGACGCTATCACCAGAGCCATGGACCCCTGTAACCCGCTTACGTTTGCGAACACATAGCCGAAGCCGATTCCCGTGATCGCGCCGCTTACCGTAAACGCGTAGTGCTGCAACCAGGCTCTCGATTTCAGGAAGAAGAGTACGGGCAACAGCAGCGCCTGAAAGCCGAGTAAAAATATCGGCAGGATCACAAAAACGAGGTAGTTGAAGATGTCCATGAGTCCAGATCAGTCGTCGTCCGTGAACACCGTAGCACGATCCTCGCAGTAGAGAATCATGCCGGGTGGTCAGGCTTTAACCCACGATCTAGGATGGATGCCGTTCAAGCTAACACGAGCGAGTCCCATCGGTGTTTTTCGAACACCGTGAGCACTTCCACCCCGTTGATCGAGAATCGCCCTCGATCTGGAAATGTGCATTCGACGAAACGGTAATGAAAGCAGCGAAATATGGTGGTATCGAAGAGCATTTCCACTTCACCGGTATAGTTTTTTGCGACTTTGTCCGGTTGCCCGAGGCGCTCGAGGATTTCTTGCTTGGGGCAGCCGAACACCAAACGGTCGCTCGGAGCACGACGGCTCCGTTACAGCTCGTCGGCTGCTCTGGGCCGGAAACTCTGCATCGCCTCTTGCGACTCGAAGCCGACAACATACTCAGCGCCGTCCGGACATCGCGCCGCGTGCAGCGTTCGGGGTGGGATGGTGATCAGATCACCCGGCCCTGCTGTTAGGAGATCCCCTGAAGCCCCATCCTTGGTCTCGAACGATCCTTTGAGCACGTAGATGGCAAGCCCCGTATCGTGCCAGTGAATTTTTTCCAGGTCCCCGGACTCCATGGCGCCATCGCGCGCCACCAGATTCCGTGAAGCGATGTCCGCGACGGCATCGGCTCGAGTTGTGAAATAGTCCTGGTCCACTGATACGCTCATTTCATGCTGCCGTTCGTTTGCATTGCCGGAATATACCACCGTCAGCTCGAGCGGCCGTTTACCCATTATCCACCAGCGCTTCGGCTTCTATCTCCACCAGCCAATCCGGGTCGATCAGTCGCGAGACCTCCACCATGGTGCTTACCGGATTGAATTCGCGGAAGTATTCACCATGAACCGCTCCAATGACGGACCAGTCTGCAATCCGCGTGAGATACATGCGGGTTCGGGTGACATCCGCGTAAGAAGCGCCTAGAGCATCGAGTGACTCACCGATGATGTCGAAGCATCTTCGAGCTTGCACCGCAGGGTCTCCTGCGCCGACGGTTTCGCCGTCATTGCCGATGGGTGCGGTGCCCGCCACATGTATGACGTTGCCGATCTTTACGGCGCGACAAAAACCGAACTGCGATTCATATGGGCTTGCTGAAAAGATCCGATGCCTTCTAATCATGGCAGCTGCCAGATTTCATCCAGTTCTTCATTGGTAACAGCTACGTAGGCGTCGGTCCAGAGGATGCATGAGCCACACATTCTTCGAAATAGGAGAAGATGTCAGTATCGCTGAGATCCCGAAAATCTGGAAGCAGGATGTAGCCTTCCTTGATTGGCGAATTATCGAAGTACTGCAGAGGTATTGCCTTGCCTTGCGCAAGTATGTGTTCGCATCTCTGTTTCGGAAGTTTGAAAGCGAGCCCCTTGGGAGTGAGCGTAGCGCAAATATTTTGTTTCATGTAGAGGGCGGCACCGCTGAAGAAATGCTTGCAGGCCAGATCGTCGCTACTTGGCGCAACGGCAGAAATCAGCTTTTCGAGTTGATCTAGATACGGTTGGGCCACGGAACAATTAGATCGGATGCCTGGCGCCGGCGTTGGTGGGTTCGCTTCAGTGAGGCGTTACGCGAGGCGCGGTTTAGCGGCACGAGCCTGCCCGAGTGCGAAGAACCCTATTAGTGTCGATACCAGCTCAATAATTGCAATGAGCGCCGCACTGTTGATGAACTGAGCGTGTGCATTGTCTGCGCCGCTGGGGAGATGGGCGATATTGTCTGGGGAAACCAGGATGTAGTGGTGGTACGTGCCAAACACCAGCGCTCCGACCATCGAAAGCGCCACTAATCCG
>SMVB01001844.1_pt1 | contig 34145 bp, 27 predicted proteins | sample 2456461 | NCBI WGS metagenome assembly SMVB01 (sample SAMN11095934, study PRJNA526329) | marine sediment metagenome | biome: Marine sediment; feature: Surficial sediment; material: Deep marine sediment; isolation source: Hadal surficial sediment | place: Pacific Ocean | collected 2014-05 | depth... | reverse complement strand
GGGCAGACTCGTTTTTATCTGGAGCGGCTGTACGAATCGCTCGCCGCGCACCGCGACCTGATGAGCGTGCGGGGCGCGCTGTTGGACGCCGATATGTCGGATAAGCAGAAGAATAGGGTAGTGGCATTGGTTGACTTGCGGATGCGCTATTGCCTCGAACGTGCCGCGAAGCTCTATCCGAACTGCTATCGCTACGTGCCGAAGCGATATCTGGCAACGCTGCATCGCGGCCTGAAAGGTATTGATTTCGTGGCCCTGGTGGCGAACCGCGAAGCCAGAGCCGCCTGAAGGAATATCCCCGTTGATTGATCGTGTGACCTGGCTTCGGCCGTTGGCGCTGGTGTTGGTTTGCTGGGCATGGTCGTTCGGGCTTCAGGCGCAGGATGCCTATGTGCAGCAATGGGGTCCCGCCGTCGGTACGCCTTTGCCCATGCTGGACGCACTGGATCAGGAAGGAGAACGCCGCCAGTTCGCGGATCTCACCGGGGAACACGGGCTGCTGCTGTTCTTCAGCCGCTCGACGGATTGGTGACCCTTCTGCAAACGCCAGCTGGTCGAGCTGGCTCAGTGGCAGGATAAGTTCGCAGCGGTGGGCGTGAACGTCGCGGCGATCACCCATGACCCGGTGGATCAGCAGATGAGCTTCGCGTCAGCCTCCGACATCAGGTACCCACTGCTGTCCGATCAGGACGTGGCGCACGTAAACGCTTACGGGATTCGTAACGAAGAGTATGCGCCGGGGCACGCGGGTTATGGGATCCCACATCCCGGGATCATCTACTTCGACTCGCAGCAGGTCGTGCGCCTGAAGTTCGCGATTCCAGGCTATCGGCAGCGGCCGCCAATGGCCGAGGTCCTCAACGCCATCGAGGCACTCGAGGCCGGCTGAACGTCAGTCGCGCGTTTGTCCGCCAAGCAGCTGGGCGTCGCCACCAACGGCCGCGGTGTTGATGGTCCGGGTCCGCTCCGCGCAGAATGCTTTCAGATAGTTCGGGCCACCGGCCTTGGGGCCGATTCCTGACAGTCCGAAGCCGCCAAAGGGTTGACTCTCGACGGTTGCGCCGATGATGGTTCGATTGACGTAGAAGTTGCCCACGGGAACGGCGCCCCCAATGTGTTGCGCGCGTCCCTGAATGCGACTGTGCAGGCCGAGCGTCAGGGCAAACCCGCTATCGCGAATCAATCCAAGGACCTCGTCCAGCGCGTTCGCTGGATACCGGCATACGTGCAGCACGGGCCCAAAGACCTCGCGCTCCGGCATCGCCAGATGGTCCAGCTGGATCATGGTAGGCGCGACGTAATGCCCGTGCGCTGCGCCGCTGACCGGTGAGCGCGTCACCGCGCCGCTTGGGAACTGCTTCACATAGGCCTCCAGTTCCGTCGCTCGGGCGGCGCTGATCACCGGTCCGATGTCGGTGTCGAGCGCCGCCGGATGCCCTACCGTGAGCAGGGCCATCGCACCTTTCAACGGGTCGAGGATCGCATCTGCAATGTCCTCCTGAAGGAACAGCACGCGCAGTGCGGAGCAACGCTGACCGGCGCTGTCGAACGCCGATTCGATGACGTCGCGCACCACCTGCTCGGGCTGCGCGGAACTGTCCACGATCATTGCGTTCAAGCCCCCGGTTTCAGCGATCAGCGGAATGAATCCACTGTTGCGCTCGGCCAGGGCACGTTGAATCAACCGGGCGGTCGCGGTCGAGCCGGTGAACGATACGCCGGCCAGTCGCGAATCCGTCAGCAGCGGTACGGTGTCGGCTCCGTTGGCGAGGAGCAGGCTGAGGACCGGTTCCGGGAAACCTACCTGATGGGCAAGTTGAACCAAGCGGCTGGCGATCATACCGGTAAGCTCCGAAGGCTTTGCGATAACCGTATTGCCGGTGACCAGCGCTGCGGCCAGCTGTCCGGTGAAGATGGCGAGGGGAAAGTTCCAGGGGGCGATGCACAGGAACGGGCCCCGGGGTTCGTAGTGCAGCGTGTTCTGCTCCCCGGTGGGTCCGGGCAACTGAATGGGCGTGCCCAACTGCTCGCGGGCCAGGAGTGCGTAGTAGCGGCAGAAATCGACGGCCTCGCGAATTTCCGCGTGGGCGGCAGCCAGGGTCTTGCCGGATTCGCACATCAGCAGGCTCAGCAGTACGCTGCGCTCCTGTTCGAGGGCGTTGGCCAACCGATCCAGCATGCCTGCGCGGGCGCCCACGTCCACCCGGCGCCAGGTGTCGAAGGCGTCGGTTGCGGTGGTCAGCGCCAAGTCCACGGTGTCGGGGCCGGCAAAGCGAACCTGGCCCAGCATGTGGTCGGTATCGGCGGGGTTGACGATCGGCCGGGGCGGCGCGTCGCTGTCGCTGTTGGCATTGCAGATCAGCGATCGAATTTCCTGATGCGCCGGGAGCTTGACTGCGAGCTCCTCGAATACGTGGCAGAGCGTCGCCGGATCGTCGAGATTGATCCCCGAAGAATTGACGCGGCCCGGGCCATAGAGTGTGGCGGGCGGGTAGACATCGGCACTCACGTAGCGACCGTCCTCCAGTTCCTCGGCCGGGTCGCGAATCAGCTCGTAAATGGGCATGCGGTCGTCGTTCAGGTGGTGTACGAACGAGGAGTTGGCGCCGTTTTCAAGCAATCGACGCATCAGGTAGGGGAGCAGCTCTCGATAGGGACCCACCGGCGCGTAGATCCGTTGTGGAACTCCAGGGTGAAGATCGCGCAGGACTTCGCACAGCACCTCTCCCATGCCGAACAGGCGTTGCACTTCGAACTGCTGGTTGTCGTGGTACCGCGCAAACTCGACTACGGAGGCGAGTGTATGGGCGTTGTGAGTCGCGAACTGGCCGTACAGTGCGCCGCCGCTTTGCAGTATTCGATGGGCGCAGGCGAGGTAGGCGACGTCCGTCGCCTGCTTGCGAACGAACACCGGGTAGTCCGATAGCCCGAGCTCCTGGGCGCGCTTCACTTCGGTGTCCCAGTAGGCCCCTTTGACGAGCCGGACGGGGATGCTGCGTCGTTCGCGCCGGGCCAGATCGGCAATCCAACGCAAGGTGGCGGGCGCACGTTTCTGGTACGCCTGAACGGCAAGCCCAAGGCCGTCCCAACCGCGTAGTTGTGGACTGATGTAGAGATCGTGGAACACGCTCAGGGTCAGGTGATGTCGGTAGGCTTCTTCGGCATCGACGGTGACCTGAATGTCAAGGTCGCGCGCCGCCTCGAGCAAGTGCCGAATTTGCTCCACGAGTACCCCTCGCAGCGCGTCGACGTGGCGCGGCTCGAATCGGGGGTGCAACGCCGACAGCTTGATGGAGATTGCGGCGATGCCGGTCGGCGCTTCGGAATAGTGCGAACCGAGCGCCTCGATGGCGTCCTGGTAGCTTTGCAGGTAGCGGGCGGCGTCGTCCTCCGAAAGCGCGGCTTCGCCGAGCATGTCGAAGGAGTAGCGCGTCTCCCCCTGGCCGTTGGCGACCGGTTGGTAGGGACCGACCGTCCGCAAGGTCTCGGTGATGGTTTCGCTGATGACGAATTGCTGGCCGACGATACTCATTGCCTGGCGAATTGCCCTCAGCGCGATTTCCTTGCCGAGGCGCGTGGCGACTCGCGTGATGCCGCTGAAGAACGATGCCGCGTCCGTGGTGCGGAACAGGCGCCCGGTCAACAGCAGTCCCCAGGTTGACGCGTTGACCAGCATCGACCCGCTTTGACCGACGTGGGTTTGCCAGTCTCCGTCGTCGAGCCGATCCTGGACCAGCCGGAGTGCGGTGGCGTCGTCCGGAATTCGAATCAGCGCTTCGGCGAGGCACATCAGCACGATGCCCTCGTCGGAGCTCAGCGAATATTCGTTCAGGAACGTATCGATGCCGGTCCGTTGACGGCCGCGGTTGCGCGTCTCCTCGGCGAGTTTTTCGGCCAGACGCTGCACATCGGTCGTCTCGAGTGCATGCTGTTGCAACTCGTCCAGCAGGTCCTGGATCAGGACGCGTTCATTAGCCAGATAGTCGGCGTGTAACTCTGCAGGTATCGGCAGACCACGAAGCACGCGCTGTGCGTCTGCCAGGTGTTTGTGCAGTTGTTGCATCATGGGCTCCTTGTGGCTCGCATTATCGGCGCCCGGGTGAGCAGGGCAAGGTTTGTTCGTTCAGTTGCTTTAGGCTGGGGCGCCGCGTTTAATGCCCGGAAATCGGTGCACCCGCAGGACGAACGAATCTGCGTCGCGGCGGTCTTATGGGACCGCGGCCAGCATGCGGGGCAAGCACGCCGATAGCTGTTAAGGAGTTCGCGTTGCGTTGGATTTCAATTGCTTTCCTGAGCATGGCAGGGGGGATGTTGGTGGGTTGCGCCACGATGATGTCCTCGGTCACCAGGAACCTCGCGGACGGGCTCACCGAGGCGATTATCAATAGCGACGATCTAGACACCGTGCGCGATGGCGCACCCGCGTACCTGATCCTGCTGGACGGGCTGATTGCCCAGGACCCCGACAGTCCAGGCTTGTTGATGTCCGCCGCCACGCTGAATAGCGCGTATGCTGGGGCGTTCGTCGTCGAACCCGAACGCGAAATCCTGATGACGGACAAGGCGTTCGACTACGCACAGCGTGCGGCTTGCCTGGAAATTCCAGCGAGCTGCGTCGCGCGAACGCAACCGTTCGATGAGTTCACGGGTTGGGTTGCCGATCTGGATCGCCGGAAGGTCGATGTCGCCTATAGACTCGGCACGGCGTGGGCACTGTGGATTCTCGCCCATAGCGATGACTGGGGTGCGATCGCGGAACTTGGACGCGCCAAAGCACTGATGTCCCGGGTCGTGCAGCTCGACGAGGGGCATGCGGGGGGTGGTGCGTACCTCGCACTGGGCGCGATGGAGACCTTCCTGCCGGCCGCGATGGGCGGTCACCCAGAGCTGGGTCGTCAGCACTTTGAACGCGCGATCGAACTGTCGCACGGGCGTGATCTGATCGTGAAGGTCACGTTTGCGCAACTGTACGCGCGGCTGATCTTCGACCGCGAGTTGCATGACCGGCTGCTGGTCGAAGTGCTCGAGGCCGAGCCCAGGGCCGACGGGCTGACGTTGAGCAACCTGGTCGCCCAGCGGCAGGCTCGCGAGCTGCTGAGTACCGCGGATGAATATTTTTAACGCCACCATTGAGCACAGAGGAACATTGATGATTCGTTGGTTGTTGATCGGGGTCCTGTTGAGCGGTCTGCTGACGTCGTTCGTCGCGGGTGCCACGACGTTCAAGATTGCCACGCTGTCGCCGGATGGCTCTTCGTGGATGAAGGCGATGCGCTCCGCGGCCGCTGATGTCCACGAGGCCACGCAGGGGCGGGTGAAATTCAAGTTCTACCCCGGCGCCGTCATGGGGGACGACAAGGTGGTATTGCGGCGGATGCGACTCGGTGCGCTGCAGGGCGCGGCCTTGACGGCGGGAAGCCTCACCAGTGCGTACACGGATGTCCAGCTGTACAACCTGCCCATGGTGTTTCGCGATCTCGACGAGGTGGATTACGTCCGGAAACGGCTCGACCGGCGGCTCATGGCCGGGCTGTCCGCGAACGGTTACGAAGCGCTCGGCTTTGCCGAAGTAGGATTCGCCTACGCGATGAGCAGTGTTCTGGTGACATCGGTGGCGGACGCGCGCGGACTCAAGGTGTGGGTTCCTGACGGTGATCCGGGCACCCAGCGCACCGCGGAAGCGTTCGGAATTGCGCCGATCCCGTTGACCATTGCGGATGTACTGGCCGGACTGCAGACCGGTCTGATCAATGCCGTTACCATTCCTCCGATCGGTGCCGTCGCGTTGCAGTGGCACACGCAGCTCGACTATGTACTTGACGTGCCACTGCTCTATGTGTTCGGAACGATGGTGATTACCAATTCCAGCTTCTCGAAACTCGCGGAGGTGGATCAGGAGACGGTTCGCCGACTCGTTGGCGCGGCGCTTGCCCGGATTGACGCTCAGAGTCGGGCGGACCACGAATCCGCTCTGGCGGCGTTGCAGCAGCAGGGCCTGAAGTTGGTGCGGCCCGGGGTTGACGAGTTATCCGAGTGGCAGTCTTCTGCCGACGCAGCCACCGCCAGAATGCTGGAAAAAGGCGTGGTCACCCAACTCGGCTATGACGAGCTGCGTAGGTATCTCCGGGAGTATCGAAGCGGCGCTGAGATGCCGGCTGAATAGTGCATCGTGACTGGCTGAAGCTGCTGACACGCCTGGAGGACGCGATCCTGCTGGTGCTGTTCGTGGCGATGATGCTGGTGGCGACGTATCAGATTCTGGCGCGGAATTTTTTCGGTACCGGCATTCCCTGGGGTGATGGATTCGTCAAATTTGGGGTGCTGTGGATCGCGCTGATCGGCGCCATGCTGGCCTCCCGCCGTGACGAGCACATCAGTATCGATGCGCTGCCGCGCATGTTCTCGGAATTGGCGCAACGGCGAATGCGGCGCGTCTCGGCGTTGTTCACCTGCATCGTCAGCGGCTTGTTCGTGTGGCTGTCGGCCGAGTTTGTCATCGGCGAGTATCAGTTTCCCATGACCGCGTTCGGCGCCGTACCGTCCTGGCTGTGTGCGTTGATCATGCCGGTTGGGTTCGCCGTGATCTGCGTGCGCTACCTGTTCCATGCGGTGCGGCCAATTGCGCCGGGGTCGCCTGGTTCGCCGGAATCGCCCGGCTCTCCAGGGTCGCCCGGCTCTCCAGGGTCGCCCGGCTCTCCGGGGTCGCCCGGCTCTCCGGGGTCGCCCTGTTGATTCTCGCGGGCGCGCTGCTGGTCCTGCTGATGGCGGCGCTTGGTGCGCCGTTGTTCGTGGTGGTCCTCGCCGCGGCGATGCTCGGATGGTTCGCCAGCGACCAGAACCTGGCGATCATCGCCGTGGATCTGTTCCGCGTTGCGGACACGCCGATGCTGGTGGCATTACCGCTGTTCACGTACGCCGGCTACGTGTTGGCGGAATCGAAGACCTCGCAACGGCTCGTCGCGCTGGCCCTGAGTTTATTCGGCTGGATGCCCGCCGGGCTGGCGATTGTCGGCTTCACGGCGTGCGCGTTCTTCACTGCGTTGACGGGCGCCAGCGGGGTGACGATCGTCGCTCTCGGCGCGCTGCTGGTACCGGCGCTCATCCAGGGCGGCTACAGCGAGCGTTTCAGCCTCGGGCTGGTGACCACGTCGGGTAGTCTGGGCCTGCTGATTGTTCCCTCGGTGCCGCTGATTCTGTATGGCATTGTGGCGCAACAAATGGACGTCGGCGACTTCGCGCTCACCGATCTGTTTCTCGCCGGATTGCTGCCGGCGCTGTTGATGATCGTGCTGCTGTCGGCGTGGACGGTCTGGACACACCGGGGCGGTCAGATACCCAAGACCGTCTTCACTGGGCATGCCGTCTGGGATTCGCTGAAAGCTGCGCGCTGGGAGTTGCCGCTGCCGCTGATCGTGCTCGGCGGCATCTACAGCGGTTACTTCGCGATCTCCGAGGCGGCGGCGATCACGGCGGTGTATGTCACGATCGCGCAGGTCTGGTTGTATCGCGAGGTTGCCATTACGGACCTACCGCGCTTGATACGCGAAGCCATGACCATGGTGGGTGGTATCATCCTCATTCTGGGGGTCGCGCTGGCGTTTACGACCTACCTGGTCGATGCGGAAGTGCCCCAGGCGGTGTTCGAGTTCACCCGAAAACACGTGCACAGCCCGACCGCGTTTCTCATGCTACTGAACATCATGTTGCTGGTGCTGGGTGCAATGCTCGACATCTATGCCGCACTGGTGATCGTCGTGCCATTGATCCTGCCGATTGCGGTGGGCTACGGCATCGATCCGGTACACCTGGGTATCATCTTTCTGGCGAACATGCAGATCGGATACTTCACACCGCCGATCGGAATGAATCTGTTCATCGCCAGCTATCGCTTCAAGAAACCGATCACGGAGCTCTATGTCGCCAGCTGGCCGTTCATGGTGGTGCTGCTCGTGGCGCTCATGCTGATTACCTACATCCCGGGAATCAGTCTCTGGCTGGTGCACTGGTCCCGAGGGTGAGGAGCCCCGGGGATGGCCGTCAGGCCGACGGGCGTCTACGGGGTTTGCGTAGCAGGCTGACCCTCGGGTCGAGAAGCTTTTCCGCGTCGCCGAACGGCACCGGGCGGCTGAAGTAGTAACCCTGGCCATACTCACACCCGTGGTCGGTCAGAAACCCCAGTTGCTCGGCCGTTTCGATGCCCTCGGCGACGACCTCAAGTTTCAGGCCGTGAGCCATCGCGATGATCGCCGCGGTGATTTCCATGTCGTCCGCGCTCTCGGGAATGTCCATTACGAACGAGCGGTCGACCTTGATCGTGTCGATCGGAAACCGCTTCAGATAGTTCAGGGACGAGTAGCCGGTGCCGAAGTCGTCGATCGCGATGCGCAGCCCCAGATCGTGCAAGCGCTCGATTGTCACTGAGGCCGCTTCGGCATCGTCGATCAGCATGGTTTCGGTGATTTCCAGCTCGATCTGCGAGGCTTCGATTCCGGACTCCCGAACGCAGCGGCGGATCGTGGTGGTCAGGTTCGGATCGCGGAACTGCCGTGGCGATATGTTGACGGCGACCTGGATCGGTTCTCCGTTGCGCTTGCCAAAGCGTTGCGCCGCCTCGCAGGCGGTCCGTACGACCCAGTTGCCGATTTCAACGATTACGCCGGTTTCCTCCGCGATCCCGATGAACTCATCCGGGCCGATCATGCCCCGCGTTGGGTGATGCCAGCGGATCAGGGCCTCGACGCCAATGATCTTCTGGTCGACGAGCCGGACTTTGGGCTGATAGAACAGTTCGAATTCGTCGTTGACCAGCGCTTCGCGCAGCTCGTTTTCCGTCTCCAAGCGCCGCAGCGCCAGGGTATTCATGTCCTCGGAGTAGTAGCGGTAGGTGTTGCGGCCGCGCTCCTTGGCCCGATACATCGCGAGGTCGGCGTTTTTCGTCAGGACGTTTGAGTGCACCGAGTCGGTCGGAATGATCGTAATGCCGATGCTGGTCGTGACCACCAATGGGTGTCCGGAGATGGTGACGGGCGCCCGCAGCTCCTCGAGTATTTTTTCGGCCACGCGGCCGGCATCACCGGGATCACTGATGTCGTAGAGTAGAATGGTGAACTCGTCACCGCCGGGGCGGGCGACCGTATCCTCTTTACGCACGCAATTGGACAGGCGGCGCGCAACTTCGCGCAGCAGTTCGTCTCCTGCCTCGTGCCCCAGCGTGTCGTTGACCCGTTTGAACTGGTCGAGATCGAGGTACAGCAACGCTGCGAAATTTCCGCTTCGGGTTGAGTGCTCCACGGCCTGCTCCAGCCGGTCGGAAAACAATCGGCGATTGGCCAGATCGGTGAGCGTGTCGTAGAACGCCATCCGCTGCATCTGTTCACGGCTGTGCTTTATCTCGGTGATGTCCCCGATCTGCACGATGAAGTACAGCGGTTCGCCGTGCTCGTTGCGCTGCAGCACCACGTGATAATTGGTCCAGATCTCCATGCTGTTATGGCACACCATGCGCCGTTCGGTGCGGCTGATGCTCTCGTCTCGGTGCAGCAGCTGACCCAGACTTTCCTTCAAAGCCGCGCGATCTTCCATCGGAACCAGGCGCGAGATATGGCTGCCGAGCAGAATCGACTCCGTGTAGTCGAGCAGATCCAGGGCGAAGTGATTGGCCTGGAAGATGTTTCCGTCGGGATCGACCAGCAGCATGCCGATGGGTGCATTTTCGAATGCGCCGCGGAAGCGTTCTTCGCTGCGCCGCAGCTGTTCTTCGGTGTGGCGTTGCTCACTGTGATCCTTGGCGATGCACACCAGGGTGCGTTCGCCGTTCAGTTCGACGACGGTGGCCGATATCAATGCGGGAACCAGTTCGTCGCGCTTGGTTCGAAGGGTGATTTCCAGATTCTGAATGCTGCCGGTGTCGGCAATCATGTCGCTGGCTCTCTGAAACTCGTTGCCGTCGCCGAATATAGGGAGCTCACCCAGTTGCTTGCCGACGAGCTCGTCGCGCTCGTACCCTGAAGCCAGTAGAAACGCGTCGTTGATGTCGAGGATCTCGCCGCTCTTAAGATTCACGGTGACGATCCCATCGGGGGTTGCCGAGAAGATGCGCGCGAACTTTTCCTCGCTTTCGGACAATGCGACTTCCGCTTCACGGCGTTTGGTTATGTCCCGACCGATGCACAACACGCACAATTTGCCGTCGAGCTCGACGTAGCGCACCGAGATCTCCGCGTCGATGATTTCTCCGTTCTTGGCGACCAGTTGCGTCTCGCAATCCAGGAGTTCGGATTGTTCGCGCAGTCCGTTGAGCACTCTCTCCCGGTCGGTGGGATCGGCCCAGATGTTGAGGTCGGACTCGGGCAGACCTACGGCTTCTTCGCGCGTATAGCCCAACAGCCGGGTAAAACCCGTGTTGAAATCGATGATCGTGCTGTCGTCGTCGCGCAGTATCATGATCGCATCGGGGCTGGCATGAAAAATCGTCGAGAGTGTCGACTGGCTGTCCTTCAGCTGCTGTTCGGCGCGCACCTGATCGGTGACCACGCGGCAGTTGATGACGGTGCCTTCGATGCCGGGCGTCTCGCCGAGCCCGGTCAGCTGAATGTCGAGATAGATACGCTCGTCTTGTGCCAGGCGAACGTTCGACAGGATGAGGGTTTCGCGGGGTTCGCGGTAGGTCTGCTCTAGCCGCCGGTCGAATTCGGCGCGGTCGGCTTCATGGATGAGACTGCTGCAGGAGACACCAGACAACGTATCGCGGAGTTCCTCGCCTGCGACAGCAGGGGCGAGCAGCCGGGTTGCGATCGGGTTCGCATAACTGATCGTACCCTCGGAATCGACCACCAGGGTCATCTGCTCGGTATTCTCGATGATGCCGCGAAACCTCGATTCGGATGCGACCAGCGCTTCCTGGGTATCCCGCTGCTCGGTCAGGTCGTGAACCTGGACCACGGCATAGGACGGCTCCCCTGAATGATCCTTCAGCAGGCGGATGTAAATCGACGCGGACACCAGCAGACCATCGTGGCGCGAGAAATCGCGCTGAAAACAGATGAAATCCGGCTCGCCGCTGGTCAGACGATTTCGGTCCTCGAGCCCCTCGGACCACGTTTCGTCGCCAAGCAGGTCGTTGAGATGGCTGCCAGGGAGGCTGGCACGGGGCTGATCGATCAGTTCGGCGAATGCGCCGTTGGCATGGATAACCCTGCCTTCGATGTCAGTCAGCGCGGTTGGGGTGGGCGCGTGCTCGAACGCATCGCGCAGCGTTTCAATGCCGAGACTGCGCCGCCGGGGGTTCCAGATCAGCAGCGCGCTGGCCATCCAGTACGCACCGACCCAGAGCAGCTGCTCTGGCGTTACGATCGCCTGATCGCTGCCGGCGGCGTAGTACTGCCACAGGGAAGGGATGATCGTTGCGGTGGAGGCGACCGCGGCGACCAGGATCGTCCAGCCGCGAGACACCAGGTTCGAGGTCAATAGACTGACGAAGAACAGCGCGGCAGCGACGCTCGGCATCACCGATGTGAGGTGAATCGCTATTCCCGCGAACAGCGTGACGGTGATCGCGGCCGTCGCGCTGAACTGCTCAATGCGGCGGCGTGGAATCAGGGTGCTCATTGTACCTGGGCGTCCAAGTTCCGCTATCCTTGTTAGCGTATGTAACGCCTGCGGCAGCAGCGACTTCGCTGGATTCATGAATACGACTTTGACGGTATCGGTTCACGGTCAGGGGCTCTATGACGTCACGCACAAAGTCATGGAAAAAGTTGCCCTGTGTGATGTAAGAGACGGATTAGCAACGATTTTTATCCGCCATACGTCGGCGAGCCTTACAATCCAGGAGAACGCCGATCCAAGTGCTCAGAAAGACCTGGAAGACTGGCTGAACCGGTTGGTACCTGAAGACGATGCGTTGTACACCCATACGGTCGAAGGGCCCGACGACATGCCGGCGCACATCAAGGCCGCGCTCACGGCCGTCAGCGTGTCGGTCCCGGTGATCGACGGGCGCCTGGCGCTGGGCACCTGGCAAGGGGTGTTTCTCTGGGAGCACCGCCACCGCCCAGGGCAGCGGGAACTCATCATCAACGTGCAGTAGCGTGCTGTGCTGTTTGCCCCGGTTTAGAAATCCAAGTCCTCACGGTGCTGGTCGGCCCACTTTCGATGGCCCTCCGGATCGAGGATCATCGAGCAGAAGTACGTCAGCAGGTCGCGATGGGTCTGTCCGAGCTGACACCGATCCATCGCTTGTTCCCCGGCTTTCGAGTTGATGAAGCGAAAGCACTCCGTTATCGACTGACCCGGGCCGAGAACCGGCGCGAGGGCGTTGCGGTTCAGGTAGTGGTGAATGGGCTCGAGATCGGCCTCGGTCAGCCCGGAATCGGCCGGATTCATGACCAGATTGGCCCATAGTGTGGCGAAGTAAACCCGATACAGGTCCTTGTCGATGAAGGCGTCGGCGACGCGCGCGCGTCGAGTAATCTCATCAATGACCGGTTGCAGTCGCTCGGCGTAGTTCGCCTCCGACATGATCCTCTAACCCGAACGGGCGGCCTTCAGTTCTTCGATGGTTGCGGTGAGCGAATCGAGGCGCGCGCAGATCTGGTCCAGTTCACGGCCCTCGCCCTCCGGCGCGCTCGCCGCACGCCCGTTGAGCGACTCGTACGCGCCGCGCAGGTGCCGGCCGCTGTCGCGTTCCTCTGCAATGAAACGTCCCAACAGTGCTCCAGTCTGGATATCGATGTTGGGATCGTTGAAAAAATTGGCGAACTGGTCCGGTTGGTTCCTCGCGTCGGCGTTCTTCTTGCTAGCGTTCTTCTTACTGAAGCCGAGGACTTTTTTGAACTTCTTGCGGTCGGATATCGCTGACCCGGCCGCTTCCAGCCGAGCGTCGAAAGCGGGATCGTCTTTGCGGCGAACCGAGTAGCCGAGTTCGCAGATGCGTTTCTCGAATGCGGCGGCGTGCTCCTGCTCACGCAGGGCGATTACGTTCAGCACCTTGGCCAGCTCCGCATCACGGGTGCACCCCGCCCAGGTGCTCAGCAGCTGATAGCCTCGACTCTCGCCGACTGCAATGGCGTTCAGCAGCCCCAGGTAGCTTGGTTTGTTCGACACGTCTTCCTCCGAATGGTCCCTTCCAGCGCGCTATGGTATCGCGAGCCGGTGATCGCGCAAAGGCCAGGCTTCGTTGCAAACGCTCAGGCGCGCGGATAACGTACGCGTCCCGAACGTCATGTAGTTCAGCGCGTGTTCGAAGGACTCAATTTTGATGCGGTAACGTTGCCGGATCAGGCGGAAGCGCTGCGTGACGAGGTGCGGGCGTTCCTCGCCGACGCCATGCCCGTCGACTGTGTCGCCGACTCGAACTTCAACGAGGGGCACGACCCGGAATTTTCGCGGGCCCTTGGCGCGCGCGGCTGGATCGGGATGACCTGGCCGAAGCGGGTCGGGGGAGCGGAGCGTAGCTTCTTCGAGCGCTATGTCGTGACGGAAGAGCTGCTCGCGGCGGGCGCGCCCGTATGTGCCCACTGGATTGGCGATCGGCAAAGCGGCCCGTTGTTGTTGCGCTATGGCACCGAGGCGCAGCAGCAGCGCTTTCTGCCGGCCCTCACCCGGGGAGAATGTTTCTTTTCTATCGGCATGAGCGAGCCGGACGCGGGGTCCGACCTTGCATCGGTGCGGGCCCGAGCCAAGCCTGTGGCCGGCGGCTGGCGATTGTCCGGAACTAAGCTCTGGACCACCGATGCGCACCGCAATCACTACATGATAGCGCTCGTGCGTACCGAGCCAACCTCGGAAAACAGGCATGCCGGGCTGTCTCAGCTGATCATCGATCTCAAGGACGCGGACGTTGCGGTCCGGCCGATCCGCAACATGGCGGGTGGCGAGGACTTCAACGAAGTCGTGTTCAACGATTGCTTCATTGCCGATGACATGCTGGTGGGTCAGCCGGGCAACGGCTGGGAGCAGGTGACCAGCGAGCTGGGCTATGAGCGCAGCGGTCCTGAACGGTTCCTGTCGGCGTTCCGGGTGTACGTCGAACTGGTCCGCGTGCACGGTCCCGAACCGGATGCGCCCGCCGCGCAACTGATCGGTCGTCTGGCCAGCCATCTCATGACCTTGCGCCAGATGTCGATCTCGGTCGCCGGAATGCTCCAGGCGGGTAAGAATCCCGGTGTCGAGGCCGCGCTGGTGAAGGAGTTGGGTAACAACTTCGAAAAACAGTTGCCCGAGCTTGCCAGGTTGTGCGTTGCGCAGCTCGCCGATGACCATCCGTTTCGCCAGAGCTTCATTCGGACGCTGCTGCATTCGCCGTCCTTTACCCTGCGCGGCGGAACGCGGGAGATTCTCCGCGGCGTGATTGCTCGTGGCCTGGGTTTGCGCTGATGGACACGCTGAACCTGATTCTCGACAGCGCCGAGCGGATCTTCGCCGACCACTGCAACAAGGAGACGCTGGATGCCTCCGAGGCCGGTACGTTTGCTACCGCGTTGTGGCAGGTGCTCGCCGATAATGGCTTGACGCTGCTGGGCCTGTCCGAATCCGGCACGACAGCGGCGGATGCGTACAGGGTTCTGCGGCTTGCCGCGACGCATGCGCTGCCGGTCCCGCTGGGCGAATGCGTTCTTGCCCGACAACTGCTGGAGGGGGCAGGGTCTGTTGAAGGACTTGATGGGGTGGGAACGCTGGGGCGAGCGGCCGCGGGGCAGGGCATGGCGCGGGATGTGCCCTGGGCGCGGGACTGCGATTGGATTCTGATCGCGCCTCTGGAGGATCGCAGCGACGGCGATTCGCAGACGCTGACGCTGCTGACGGCGCAGGAGTGTACGGTGCAGCACGGTATCAATCTGGCGGGCGAAGCGCGGGATGTGGTGGTGTTCGAAGCTGGCGCGGGGCGAACCGTCCAATGTTCGACATCGCCGACGGAAATTCTGGAGCAGCTGGCCTTGCTGCGGGTCGTGCAGATGGCCGGTTGTCTGGCGCGTACCCTGGAACTATCGATCGAGTATGCTCAGGATCGTGTTCAGTTCGGCCGTCCGATCTCCAAGTTTCAGGCAATACAGCATCAGCTGGCGGTACTGGCGGGCGAAGTTGCGGCCGCAACCCGGGCGGCGGATGGAGCCCTGGAGCGGTTGGGGGACCCGCGCTTTCAGGTACAGCTCGCGGTGGCCAAAGCCCGGGTCGGCGAAGCCGCAGGCGTCGCGGCCGAGATTGCCCACCAGGTGCACGGCGCGATGGGTTTTACCCATGAACATCAATTGCATCACTACACCCGGCGGCTGTGGGCATGGCGCGACGAATTCGGTAACGAAGCGCACTGGCAGCGCCAGCTCGGCCGGCGCCTGGCGGCGGTCGGGGCGGACCAGGTATGGGACTTCATCACTCGCCACTGAGCCTCTCCAGGTGATCGTGCCGCGCCCGAGGCCGCCGTTGGTGGTGGGAATCAGTGAATGTCTGACCGGCGCGCAGGTTCGTTACGATGGCAATCACAAGCGCGATGGATTGCCGGATACGCGGCAGCTGGAAGCGCTGTTCGAATGGCGGGGATTCTGTCCGGAGGTGGCCGTCGGGATGGGGGTGCCGCGCCCCCCGATTCGGCTGGTCGGGGATCTGGCGGCTCCCCGGGCCGTGGGGGTCGATGATTCAACCGAGGACTTCACCGATGCGTTGGCCGACTATGCGGCGACGGTGGTTCGGGAGACGGGCCTGGATCTGGCGGGCTATGTGTTCACCGAAGACTCACCAAGCTGCGGCCTTTATAGCGTAAATGTCTTTGCCGATGAGTCGAATAACCCGGTGCCGAATGGCCGGGGCATTTATGCGGACGCGCTGTGCCACGCACTTCCCGAGCTTCCGGTCGAAGAAGCAGGGCGGTTGTTTGATGCTGGGATCCGCGAGAGTTTCGTCGATCGGGTCTTTGCCTATGCGCACTGGTCGGCGTTGCGCCGCGCCGGACTCAGTAGCACCGCGCTGAACGAATTTCATGGATGCTACGAATATCTGCTGATGGCTCACAGCGTGGCGCACAGTCGACGTGTCGCGGACCTGTTCAGCGGTTTCCAGGGGCCGCCCCACGCCTTGGGCGATCGCTACCTGAGGCTGTTGCTGACCGGGCTTGGGCAGGCCGCAACCCGGGCCAGTCACGCCAACGCGTTGCTGCACCTCGAGGGTCAACTCGATGGGCTCGATCGCGCTCAGCGCGGCGAGCTGAAGTCGCAGATCAGCGGTTTCCGTGCCGGCGAGGTCGCCTTTCAGGAGGTGGCCGCGGCCTTGCGCGAGGGGTGCGCAGCCACTGGCCGCGTAGATCTGCACAATCAGGTATACCTCACCCGGCCGGGGACCTAGAATAGAATGACCCTGGGCCAGTCGGGTGCGTTGATGGTCGGCAAGAATCGGCAACAGACCTGGCAACAACGCACGCGAAAGTACCAGGGCCAGGTCCACTTGTTCATCTACAAAGTCAGACACAGTTACGACGCGTACGCCTGGACGGGCGAAACACGGTTCTGCACCGTGTTCGCGCTTGGCAGCCGGTTCGAAGATGCCGAGCGCATTGCCCAACTGTGTGCACCAACATGGCTGACGCATTCTCAAAACCGATACCGCGACTCCGTTTGATATCGATAAGTTTGCGGACAACGCCCGGGACCAGGAACACCTGGCCAGCCTGATCGAGTACGGCGCGTCCTTCTATCTGGAACCCGCGGCTGCCTAGTATTCCCATTGGCACTGCACATTGGGTGCCCAGACCCCCGATTGGGACCCGATCGGGAGTCGGTTCTCAGGCGGGCTGAGGCGCGGGATCATCCAGGGTGCGGGTGGTCTCCTGCAGGCTCTGTTGTCGGTACAACTCGAAGTAGTGGCTACGCGCGGCCATCAACTCGTCGTGGGTGCCGAGTTCCGCAATGCGGCCGTCTCGGACAACGAGGATCCGCGTTGCCATTCTGATAGTCGATAGCCGGTGCGCAATGATGAACGCGATACGCCCGGCCAGCACGTTGGTGAGCCCACGCTGGATGCGCTGCTCGGTCTCCGTGTCGACCGATGAGGTTGCCTCGTCCATGATCAGGATCTGGGGATCCGCGAGGATCGCCCGGGCGAAGGAGATCAATTGCTTCTGGCCAGCGGACAGCCGGCCACCCCCTTCACCCACCTCGGTGAGATAGCCATCGGGCATCGCCCGGATGAACTCGTCCGCGCCCGCCAGCTGCGCTGCCTGCCTGACGTCGGCATCACTCGCCTCGAGCCGTCCGTAGCGCAGGTTCTGCATGATCGTGCCGCTGAATACATGGGCGTTCTGCAGCACCATCCCCAGGTTCGACTGCAGCCAGTGCAGACTCCGCTGCCGATAGTCGATTCCGTCGATCAGAATTTGACCGCGTGTTGGTTCGTAAAATCGACAGATCACGTTCACCAGCGTGCTCTTGCCGCCACCCGTGGGCCCGATGATGGCAATGGTCTCGCCGGCGGACACCGAAAGGTTGATGCCGTGGAGCACCGGATGCGCCGGGTCGTACTCGAAGTCGACATTCTTGACTTCGATGCTCGAGATCTTCGCCGGCCCGCCGTCGGCCGCAACCCATGAACGTGACGGCATGTCTCGCTGCGCGGCCATCGTTGCAGTCACGTCTGCTGAATCCTTCACCTTGGGCACCGCCTCAATGAGGCTCATGATCCGTTCGGCTGACGCCTGGGCCATCTGCATCTCGGCAAACCAATGGCCCAGCTGTTCGACCGGATCGAAGAAGTGCCGGGCGTATGCCAGAAAAGCCACCAGGGTACCGGCGCTGATCACGCCGCCAAGGAGATCGAAACCGCCGACCGCGAGGGTCAACCCCCCGGCCAGGCTGGCCAGTGTCAGCACGATGGGTACGTACACCGCGGCCTGGGTCATGTTCATGACGGATGCGCCGTACATCCCGCCCGTGAGCTGTTTGAATTCGCTGAGGTTCTCCTGCTCGCGCACGAAGGCTTTGGAGGTCAGCACCCCCATGATTGCCTCGTTGTAGGCAGCCGTAATGCTCGAATTGGTCTTTCTGACCTGGCGCGCGCTCTGCAGAATACGCCGCTGAAATTTGGCGCTCACCCAGGCAAGTACGGGGATGATCGCCAGCACGATCAGCGCCAGCTTGGCGTTCATGATCAGCATCGCGATGGCGATCCCTGCCATCATCGTGAACCCCCAGACCAGATCCAGAAAGCCCCAGGCGAGAATGTTGGACAGCCGCTCGCAGTCCGACGTCATGCGGGCCATCAGCCAGCCGACCGGGCGATGGTCATAGAAGGCAAACGATAGCCGCTGCAGATTCTCGAAACCGTCCCGTCGGATGTCATGGCTGACGTAGGTGCGGATCTTTCCGGCGGTCCAGATGAAGCCGCCCACCGCCAGTGCAAGGATCACCGTGCACGCCAGGTAATACCAGGCATACAGCCACAGGTTGGCATCGAAGCCGTGTTCGGCGACGGAGTCGACAACGGCGCGCGTGATCAGCGGATAGGCAACCTCCACAGACGCGGTCAACACCGCGAAGGTCGCGAGCCGGAGCAGGTCCTTGCGGTACGGGTTCGTGTAGGCGAACAGCTTGCGCCACAGCGACAAGCGCACACGGCTGGCCAGCGCCTCGTCGTCGAAACCGTCGTCGTAGTTGTCGTCGTCGTACATCATGAAGCTCCGGTCAGCCGGATGTCGTCCCGGATCTGTTCGTCCAGCGCGCCCTGTAGCTGGCACAGGCGTCGATAGGGTCCATCCTGCGCAGCCAGCGTGGCATGGTCGCCCAATTGCACGCAGCGCCCCTCATCGAGCACCATGATCCGATCCGCGTGGATCACGGATGACAGTCGATGGGCGATGATGATGGTCGTGTGTCGCCCGCGGCGGGCATCCAGGGCCTTCAGAATGCGCTGTTCGGTGCCCGTGTCGACGGCTGACAGCGAGTCGTCCAGCACCAGCACGGGCGGGTCCTTGACGAATGCCCGGCCAAGTGCCAGGCGTTGCCGCTGGCCGCCGGAGAGCGTCACGCCCCGCTCGCCGACCATGGCGCCGTAGCCGCCCGGAAAGTTGGCGATCGCATCGCTGATCGCGGCATCGTCGCAGGCCTGAACAATGTGGTCACGATTCGCGTCGGGACGTCCAACCTTCAGATTCGCTTCGATACTGCCGCTGTACAGGAACGGATCCTGCATCACTACCCCGATCTGACTACGCAGCCATTGCCGATTGACCTGTGCGAGTTCGTGTCCGTCCAGCCGGATGGAACCCTTCGAGTAGCCGTACAGGCGTAGCAGCAGACGAATCAGGGTCGATTTCCCGGACCCGGGCGCGCCGACGATCGCCAGGCACTCGCCCGCTCGGATCGTCAGGTTCAGGTCGCGGATGACCGGGCGGCCAGGCTCGTACTCGAAGTCGAGGTGTTCGATGACGATCTCACCTTCGGCTCGGCCATGCGCCGGGGTCGGCTCCAGCGACTCCTCGGGCTCCGTCAGAATGTCGTTGATTCGGCCCAGCGACACGACGGCTTTGCCCGTGTCCGTGAGCACTCTACCGAGCTGCCGCACCGGCCAGATAACCATTCCTTCGAGCATCATGAAGGTGAATAACGTGCCGACGCTCAGGCTTGAATCCATCAACCAGAACCCGCCGAAGAACAGCACCAGGCCGACCTGACCCAGGGCGAAGAGGTCGCTGGTTGCCCAGTAGATTCCCATCAGCCGAATCAGGCGGTGGTTGTGATCGCGAAACGCTTGGTTTTTTGCGGCGAATTTCTCGATTTCAAAGTCCTGACGCGCGAACGCGCGGACCACCCGGATGCCTGTAAGGTTCTCCTGCAGCACTGCCGTCATCGCGCCTTCCGCTTCGTCGGTTATCTGAAAGACCTCTTTCACCTTGGCGAAGAACACATAGGCAAACACTGTCAGGAATGGCATCAGCACCAGTGAAACCCAGGCGAGGCGGGAATCCAGCCAGAACAGGATGGGCGTCGCGATCAGCACCAGTATGATCGCGCGCCCGATTTCGACGACGTCGCTGGACAGAAACACACGCACCGTCTCGACGTCGGAGCTGCAACGTTGCACGAGATCGCCAGTGTCGGCGTCGTCGTAGTAGCGCGCGTGCAGGTGATGAAGACGCCGATAAAGCTCGTCTCTGATGCCTTTGACGATGGTCTCTGAGGTGAGTGCCGCGAGACGCCCACGAAAGTACAGGAACACGCCGCCCACTGCGGTCACCAGCAACGTCGCCGCGCCCGACAACCAGAGGTACCAGGTGAGCGCGTCACTCCCGCCCAGGGCCTCGGCCGCCATTGCCAGCAATGGCGTTCCTGCGTCCACGCGGTGTGTATCGACCACGTCGATCGCGAAGCCGCCAATCAATGGTGCGCTGAACATGAACAGGCTGGCACCGGCCATCGCGAGTACCGCGCGGCCGTACCGGGCGCGCTGCCCATCGGTGATCGACCAGAGACTGTTAGTTTTCGTTGCCATGCCTAATTCCTAAACCGGTCCTTAGGGCGGAGCGGGTCCGGGAAAATGCACAGTCTAGAAAGACGAAACCCGCTCGGTAATTCGTGAGCGGGGTCCAGTAAGGGTTCAGCTATTGGTAATAGCCCGGGACGCGCTCAGCAGTGAGTTGTACTGCCAACAATTTTGATGAGATGCATAGCGACCTCGGGTCCGGGCGTTGAAGATCGGCGAATCTTACACCGACGGGGACCGAACGCAACTGGTGCGGCACGGGTGTCGGCCGACGATTTTCAGGGCGTTGCGTCGCTGGGTCCGTCGCCGTAGGTGGCACCGGCAACGCTGAAGCGCATCTCCGGGATTGCTGCATAGGCCAGCAGGTAGGCGCTGTCCGAATCGGGAAATCGTATGTGCGCCGGTCCGATCCGGATCTGACCGAAGGTCGGATCGACCGGGTGCCAAGTCCCATCGATTGCGATCTCGGTCCAGGCATGCAGATAGAAGCCGGGTCCTTCAGCCTCGGCATAGGCGAGACCGGTGACCGTTCGGGCGGGCAAGCCCACCGCCCGGGCCAGGGTGGTCAGCAGATCGGCGAATTCCGTGCAGTCTCCGACCCGCTGCTCCAATGCGTCCAGCACGCCCACCACGTTCACGTCGACCCGATAGTCGAGGTGCCGATGCACGAACCGGGTCAGGTTCGCGATCTGCAGAGCCGGTGACCCTGCATCACCCAAGGCTCGCCGGGCCAGCGCTCTGATGCGCGGGTGGTCCGATGGCAGGTCCGCGCGCGACCCGGATGCCCGCGCGAGTTCTTCGGGTGTCGCCAGTGCGGGTTGGCGATGCTCCAGATGCAGCGTGCGTTCGCCAGCCGCGCCATTGATAGTCCCGCTGTTCTCGAGAACGATAGCTGAGCTGTCATTGACCCGAAGCTGTAGCGCGGTCAATGCGCCGGGATTGGCAATGGCGGCTGCCAGGGCCACCTTGGCGGCTGCAGAATGGGCCAATGGTCCGGGAATGATGGGCTCGGTGTCGTCCAGGACGCGGGTCATGGTGAACACCCCCGCAATGGAAGCAGCCTTGGGGACCAGCTTGGCGTCGAGATGAAACACTTTGTCCTCGCCGGCGGCAACCAGTCCGAGTAGCACACTGCCATCCGGATCGGTCTCGAGCAGTCTCCAGCTTGCATCGATGGGTGCCATGCGGTTGAAGTCGAGTTGCCGTGCCGCGTGTACCGAACCGATGGCGGGTCGTTCAGCGATCAGCCAGCGTTCGACGGCGAGGTGATCGGCGAGCGTGTAGTGCCAATCCAGAACGCGGGTATGCCGACTGCCGTTGTCCTGGATCGTCGCCTGATAGCCATCGCCCACGCGTTGAATGTCGACACTCAGCGTGCTGCTGCCCGAGCGCGCTGAGCGGCGGGCGCGCAGCAACGCATACGGCGGCGCTGTCGCGAACTCCATTTGCTCGGTGACGGTCTGCAGATCTGTACCCGGCAGCACGACCTCGAGGCGCGACTCGAACGTCAAGCGTTCCGAGGCGAGCCCCGTGCGACTGGTATAGCTGCCGACTACCCGTTCCTTGAAGTCCAGGCGATACCGGTAGCTGCCGGCCTGATCGACGGCAATACGCATGGCATCGCCGTCGCTGACGACGCCCGGGCGTAGCGCATACCATCCGCTTCCGATCAAACAGACCGCGATCAGCAGGGTCCGGGTCAGGTTCAGAATCAGCGTCTCCGCAATGCTGGCGGCACCATTGTAGCGCTGTTCCCTTTCCGAACCTGATGCTCCGCTTGGTGCGCTCGGATCCTGAGCATACAATGGCGCCCGTTTTCCAGGAGCAACGAGCCAGTGTCTGAAGAATCCGGCTCCGGCATGGGGACCGACTTCATCCGCCAGCGAATCGGCGGCGATCTCGACGCCGGGAACGTGGAGGGCGGCATCGTGACGCGGTTTCCGCCGGAGCCTAACGGCTATCTGCACATCGGGCACGCGAAGAGCATCTGTTTGAACTTCGGCGTGGCTGAGGAGTTTGGTGGCGTCTGCTACCTGCGCTTCGATGATACGAACCCGGCGAACGAAGATGAGGAGTACGTGCACGCCATCCAGCGCGACGTACGCTGGCTCGGGTTCGACTGGGGCGATCGGTTGACCTATGCGTCGGACTACTTCGAGCAGCTCTATCAGTTTGCAGAGGAACTGGTCCGTGACGAGAAGGCTTTTGTCGATAGCCAGAGCGCTGAAGAGATTCGCATCGCGCGTGGCACGCTGACGAAGCCGGGTCAGGACAGCCCCTACCGTTCACGGTCCGTGGAGGAAAATCTGGAACTGCTGCAGGGCATGCGGGCAGGGCAATACGCGGACGGCGAGCAGGTGCTGCGGGCCAGAATCGACATGGCTTCGCCGAACGTCAACCTGCGTGATCCCGTGTTGTATCGCATTCGGCACATTCCGCATCAACGAACGGGTGATACCTGGTGCATCTACCCGACATATGACTTCACCCATTGCGTCTGCGACGCGCTGGAAGGGATCACGCACTCCCTGTGCACACTTGAGTTCGAAGACCACCGGCCGCTCTACGATTGGGTGTTGGACAACATCAACGTCAACTTCCACCCGCCCCAGATTGAGTTCTCGCGCCTCGGCCTCGAATACACGGTGATGAGCAAACGGCTGCTGGCGCAGCTGGTGAGCGACGCGCGGGTCAGCGGCTGGGACGATCCGCGCATGCCGACGCTCGCGGGAATGCGACGCCGTGGCATTCGACCGGCCGCGATACGCGACTTCTGTGGTCGGATCGGCGTCACCAAGTCGGACAACCGGGTGGAGATGAGCCTGCTGGAGTTCTGCGTGCGTCAGGACCTCGAGGCCGTCGCACCCCGTGGTATGGCGGTGCTGGACCCACTGCTGGTGACCCTTACCAACTATCCCGAAGGACAGACCGAGGAGCTGGGCGCGGCGTGGCATCCGCAACAGCCGGAGCGAGGCGAGCGGCAGATGCCCTTCGGTGCAGCCCTGTACATCGAGCGCGAAGACTTTGCCGAGGAGCCGCCGCCGAAATACCGACGCTTGACTCCCGGCGGGATGGTGCGGCTGCGCTACGGCTACATCATCCATTGCGACGAGGTGGTAAAGGACACGGAGGGGCGCGTCACCGAGCTGCGCTGCAGCTACGTTGCGGAATCGCGCAGTGGCAGTGACACCAGTGGTCTGAAACCCAAGGGCGTCATTCATTGGGTCGCGGTGCATGCCGCGGTCCAGGTCGAGGTGCGACTGTACGATCGGTTGTTCAAGGTGGCGGCGCCCGAAGGCCAGGACCTTACCGACACCCTGAATGATGCATCGCTGCGTTCGGTCCAGGCCCAGGTGGAGCCGGCGATCATCGCCTCCGACGAACCGCGCTTTCAGTTCGAACGGGTGGGCTATTTCTTCAAGGATCCTGTAGACAGTATTGCTGGATCACCGGTGTTCAATCGGATCGTGACACTGCGCGACGGCCGCGCCAAGGGACGCTGACCCCCTGCTAGGGTCCTGTCCCATAACTAACCTGCATTTCAGAGCTCGCAGAATAGTCAACTACAAGGCGTGTAACGCCGGCAATATCTGGATATTGGCAAGGGACACAACGTAAGTGGTTGGCTATTCTGCGAGCTCCCGGAGGGCGCGCCCTACAAGGCTTCTGGCTTCGTTGCGACTCTTGGCAATATCCAGATAGTACCAGCGAGTCGACGCCTTGCCAGAAACCTTGCAGGGCACGCTGAATATGTAGGTTGGTTATGGGACAGGACACTAGAATGGCCAATCCATCTGCTCCACAGATTGACGAGATGACAGAATCCGTGACCTTAATGGAGGTCAGTCCCCGCGACGGCCTGCAGAACGAAGAAACATTGCTGGACACCGAGGCCAAGCTGGAACTCATCGAGCGTGCCTTGCAGGCCGGCTGCCGGCGCATCGAGGCGACCAGCTTCGTACACCCGAAGAAGGTTCCGCAGATGGCGGACGCCGAGGCCGTCTGCGCCGGTCTGCCTCAGCGTGGTGACGTGATCTATACGGGCCTGGTGCTGAACTGGCGTGGTTACGAACGCGCGCGGGCGACGGAACGGTTGCAGGAGGTCGGCATTGTCATTCCAGCATCGGATACCTTCGGTGTGCGCAACCAGGGTATGACGGTGGCGGAGGGGGTCGATGAAGCGGTCAGAATTCTGCGCCATGCCCGGACTGTCGGAATGCGCGCCCAGGTGACCGTTTCGGTCGCGTTCGGCTGTCCGTTTGAAGGCGAAGTGGCGTTCGACGGTGTGGTCGAGGTGTGTCGTCGTCTGGCCGACGAAGCGCCGGTGGAGATCGCTCTGGCCGATACGATCGGTGTGGGCGTTCCGGGACAGGTGCTGGATGCCTTCGGTGAACTGCGTGAAGCACTGGGTGAAATGCCGTTGCGGGCGCACTTTCACGACACCCGCAACACCGGGATCGCCAATGCGTTCGCTGCGCTCCAGGTCGGTGTGGAGACCTTGGATGCCAGCATCGGCGGAATCGGTGGCTGTCCATTTGCGCCGAATGCGACGGGCAACATCGCAACCGAAGATCTCGTCTACATGCTCAACCGCATGAATGTTGAACATGGGGTGGATCTCGACTCCTTGCTCGAAGCGTCCAACTGGTTAGAAGGCGCGTTGGGCAAACCCGTGCCGTCGATGCTCAGTCGGGCCGGTGGCTTTCCGAATGCGTAACGACTCACCACAGGAGAACTCTCCACCGGAGAACGAGGGCCCACTGAAAGATCTGCGGGTGCTGGAGCTCGGTCAGCTGATTGCGGGGCCGTTCTGCGGCCAGCTGTTGGGCGACATGGGTGCCGAGGTGATCAAGATCGAACCCCCCGGGGTGGGCGATGCAATGCGCGAGTGGGGCCGTGGGATCGCCGTCTGGTGGTCGGTGATTGCGCGCAACAAAAAGAGCGTGACCCTCAATCTGCGTGACGCGCGGGGTCAGGAACTGCTCAAGAAGTTGGTCGAGCGGGCCGATGTACTGATCGAGAATTTCCGCCCCGGAACGATGGAGAAATGGGGACTTGGGCCGGACGAATTGCTGGCGCTGAATCCGGGACTGGTTTACGTCCGGGTTTCGGGCTTCGGCCAGACCGGCCCCTACGCCCAGCGGGCGGGGTACGGTTCCGTGGGCGAAGCCATGGGTGGGCTGCGCTATCTCGCGGGCGACCCCGACCGGCCGCCGACCAGGGCGGGGCTGTCGATTGGCGACTCTCTCGCGGCCACTTTCGCCTGTGTCGGCGCACTGGCAGCGCTGCATGAACGGAGCACCAGCGGCCTCGGTCAAGTCGTCGATTCGGCGATCTACGAGGCCGTGCTGGCGATGATGGAATCCACCATCCCGGAGTACACGGAGGCAGGCCTGATCCGCGAACGCAGCGGCGCGATTCTACCGAAAACCGCGCCCTCGAACGTGTATCCCACGCGTGGCAGCGAAATGATCGTCATGGGTGCCAATCAGGACTCGGTTTTTCGACGTCTGGCGCAGGCCATGGAGCAACCGGAACTCGCTGACGATGAGCGCTTCAAGGATCACGTGGCGCGGGGTGAGCACCAGCAGGAGCTCGACGACTTGATCGGTGCCTGGAGTCGTACCCTCGAGGCCGATGATCTGCTCGCTGTGCTTGCGCGCGAAGGTGTACCTGCCGGAAGGATCTTTCGCGCCCCTGACATGCTGGAAGACCCCCAGTACCAGGCGCGCAACTCGGTCATCGATGTCGAGCATCCCGAGTTTCAGAACCTCAAGATGCAGAATGTGTTTCCACGCCTGTCCAGGACCCAGGGGACGGTCCGCTGGCCGGGACCAGCGCTGGGCGCCCACAGCGAAGAGGTGTACCGGGAACTGCTGGGTTTGACCGCCGAAGAGCTTGCCGACCTTCGTGACGATTCCGTGGTCTGAAGCCGCGCCGCCGTCCTTCGGGGACGTGCTGGCGGCGCGTGAACGGATCGCTCGTCATGTGCATCGCACGCCGATCATGACCAGCCGGAGTCTCAACGAACTGACCTCGGCCGAACTGGTTTTCAAGTGTGAAAACCTCCAGCGCAGCGGCGCGTTCAAGGTCCGCGGCGCCTTCAATGCGGTGCTCGGGCTCGGTGAGCGACAAGCGAGTCGGGGCGTGGCGACGCACTCCTCGGGCAATCACGGTGCCGCGTTGGCGATGGCTGCTGCCGAGCGGGGCATTTCCGCTTACGTTGTGGTGCCTGAATCGGCGGTACGCAGCAAACGTGATGCGATTGTTCGCTGGCATGCCAACATCATCGACTGCGCACCGACGCTGGCGTCGCGGGAGTCGACACTGGCAGGCGTTCTCGAGGAGACCGGCGCCCACTATGTGCCGCCGTTCGATGATCCGCGCGTGATCGCGGGGCAAGGCACGGCCGCGCTCGAACTGCTGGAGGACGCAGGCGATCTGGACCAGCTGTGGGTGCCGGTGGGTGGTGGTGGACTTGCGAGCGGTTCGGCGATCGTTGTGGCCGCGCAGTATCCGAAGTCGTCGGTGATCGCGGCGGAACCAGCCAACGCCGACGATGCCTGGCGCTCCATGGAGGCTGGCACGCGCCAGCCAATGAATTCACCCGATACCATCGCGGATGGCTTGCAGACGTCGCTGAGCCCGCTCACTTTCCGCATTCTGCGTGATCACGAGGTCCGTGTGGTATTGGCGTCCGAAAAAGCGATTCGACGGGCCCAGTATCTGATCATGGATCGCATGAAACTGGTGGTGGAGCCCTCAGCGGCGGTGCCGCTCGCCGCCATGCTGGAAGACCCGGATCGCGTGAGGGGGCAATCGGTGGGCGTGATATTGTCCGGCGGCAACGCAGATGGGGGTGTGGTGCCGACGTGAGCGAATTCGATTACATCATTGTGGGCGCAGGCTCCGCAGGTTGTGTGCTGGCCAACCGATTGACGGAATCGAGCGAACACCGCGTCTTGCTGCTGGAGGCCGGTGGCTCCGATCGCCACCCGTTCGTGCGCATGCCGAAGGGTATGGCGAAGCTGGTTGAAGACCCGCGCTTCACCTGGTTCTTTCCCATCGATCAACCACGGGCACCGGACCTGCCGGCCAGCGAAGTCTGGATTCGCGGCAAGGTGTTGGGCGGCTCGAGCTCGATCAACGGCATGATTTACTCGCGGGGCCACCCCGAGGATTACCAGGAGTGGAATGCGCTCGGCGGTCCCGGCTGGGGCTGGGCGGAGATGAAGGCGGCCTATAAGGCGATTGAGGATCACGAGCTGGGACCGGCGGAGCACCGTGGAGCGGGCGGACCGCTCAAGATCACCACCGGCAAGCTGCGCTACCCGGTCGCTGAAGCGATGATCCAGGCGGGGGAAGAGCTGGGACTGAAGCGCACGGACGACCTCAATCAGGAAGATCTGGAAGGGGTTGGCTACTATGCCCACAACATCAGTAAGGGGCGTCGGCAGAGCGCCGCGGGCGTCTTTCTGGACAGCGCGCGGGGACGCAAGAACCTGCGTGTGCAATCGGGCGCCCACGTCGACCGGGTGATGTTCGACGGGCGTCGAGCCGTTGCGGTGAGTTGCAGGGTCGATGGCGCGGAACAAATCTTCAGGGCGAACCGCGAGATTGTGCTGTGCGCCGGCACGTTGCTCTCCCCTAAAATTCTGCAGCTCTCGGGGATCGGGCCACAGGCGCATCTGCGCAGCGTCGGCATCGAGGTGCTGCACGACAGCCCGGACGTGGGTCGGCGGATGCGCGAACACCTTGGCTTTTCCATGCCCCATCGCCTGCTCGGTTCGGCTGGGCTTAACCACCGGTTTCGCGGTATTGGTCTGGTGCGCAGCGTGCTGCGCTATTACCTGTTTCACGACGGCCCAATGGCCACCGGGTTGTTCGAAGTGGGCGCATTCGCAAAGACCGCACCCGGCGCGAACCGCCCGGACACCCAGCTGTACCTGGGCGCTTTCAGCTATGGACATAGCGACGACAACTTCCCTGTCCGGGTGAACCAACCCGGCCGCGAACCGGGTCTGACCATCTACGGGCAACTGTTGAACCTGACCAGCGAAGGTACGGTGATGATTCAATCCGCGGACCCCGACCAGCCGCCTCGAATTATCCCGAACTGGCTGACTACGCATTACGATCAGCAGGCCCTCATCGGCATGGTGAAGTACATGCGAAATTACGTGCGGCAGCCTGCGTTGCGCGGCATCGTGGGTGAAGAACTGATCCCCGGCCCGGATTGTCGGTCCGACGATGAGATACTCGACGCGGTGCGGCGCCTGTCGACCAGCGGGCTGCATGGCGTCGCTACCTGCCGCATGGGACGTGATGACGAGTCGGTGGTGGATCATCGGCTCCGGGTGCGCGGCACGGACGGGTTGCGGGTCGCCGATTGTTCCGTCATGCCGTCGCTGGTTTCCGGCAATACGAATGGGCCGGCCATGGCGCTTGGCTGGCGAGCCGCGGATATCATTCTTGAACGGGGCTGAACAGGCAGAGGTAACCTTGCTCGGACATCCGCGTGGTTTGTTCGTGCTGTTCTTTGCCGAGATGTGGGAGCGCTTCAGCTTCTACGGCATGCGCGCCTTACTTATTTTCTATCTCACGCAGCACTTCCTGTTTGGTGATGGCGAAGCGGCGGGTATCTACGCCAGTTACGGGGCGCTCGTTTATCTCATGCCGGTGCTCGGTGGGCTCGTTGCCGACCGCTTCCTGGGGTTTCGCAAGGCGGTGGTATTCGGCGCCATTTTGTTGTGCATCGGCCATTTCGGCATGGCCCTGGAAGGGAGCCCGGCCCGGGTTGTTGCGGGTGCTGCCGTGCGTGACGACGCTGCGTTGCAGACGTTCTATCTGTCCCTGGCCTTCATCATTATCGGGGTGGGATTTCTAAAGCCGAGCATCTCGAGCATCGTGGGTCAGCTGTATTCCAGTGAGGATCCGCGCAGGGATGGCGGATTCACGATCTTCTACATGGGGATCAACGTGGGCGCGATGACCGCCTCGCTGGTTTGCGGCTACCTCGGTCAGACCTATGGCTGGGGTTACGGCTTTGGTCTGGCCGGAATCGGGATGCTGGCAGGATTGGTGACCTTCATCCGTGGTCAGCACCTGTTTGGACAGGCAGGAAAGCCACCCGATGCTGGCCTGTTGGCAACGTCGACCCGGTTCGGCGTTTCGCGTGAGCTGACGATCTATGCGTGCGGGCTCGCGGCGGTGCTGGTGGCGTGGCAGTTGATGCAGTGGCGATCGTTGGTCGGCGATCTGTTGATTGCCGCCGCTGCCGTTACGGTCCTTGGAATCCTGTGGTTCTCGTTCACGCGCTGCGATCGTGAAGAACGCGACCGGATGTTGGTCGTGCTCTACCTGACGGTTGTATCGGTGGTGTTCTGGTCGCTGTTCGAACAGGCCGGTACTTCGCTGAATCTGTTTACTGAGCGTAATGTCGATAAGACTGTGCTGGGTCTGTCCCTGCAGGCGTCCCAGTTTCAATCGCTGAATCCCGCCTTCATCATTTTGTTGGCGCCGCTGTTCTCCTGGGGATGGGTGGTCCTTTCGAAGCGTGGCTGGGAACCGAGCACGCCGGCGAAGTTTGGCCTTGGCGTGGTGCAGGTCGGGCTGGGGTTTGCGGCGCTGGTGTACGGTGCCAGCCAGGCGGACGAGCACGGCGTGGTGAGCCTGGCGTGGCTGGTGCTTGCCTATCTGCTGCATACCACCGGAGAGCTGTGCCTTTCGCCGGTGGGGTTGTCCATGGTGACGAAGTTGTCGGTGCCCCGGGTGGCGGGCTTGATGATGGGCGTCTGGTTCCTGTCCAGCGCCTTTTCGCACTACGTCGCCGGGTTGATCGCTCGCGCCGCAAGCGTTGACGTGGATGTCGGCACGACGGTCGATGCGGTGACGAGTTTGCCGGTGTATGCCGAGATGTTCTCGTTTCTGGCCCAGGTCGCCGTCGTGGTCGGCCTGCTGGTGATGTTGACCGCGCCGTTGGTCAAGCGGTTCATGCACCAGTCGTGAGGTTGGTTACAATGAGAATTGTCAGCGTCGCATAGCCGGTCGTGTCGCAGGGCGTGATGGCCGCGGCCCGGAAGGCAGGTGTCCCGGTCTGTGTCCCGGCGGTCTATATCCCGGAGGTCTGTGACGCGGCGGCCGCACGACGACACCGCCGTAACAACAGCGATTCCGGTAATAGGGGTCGTACCAGCCCGAACCGCCATAGTAGCCCACGCTCACCCGGGTAGAAGATCCGGAGTAACCGCCACTCGACTCGCATCCGGGAACCAGCAGGAGGCCAGCGGCGAACGCAACGGCGGCGAGTACCTTGGTCATCGTTGTGCTGCCACGATTGGATCGGGCGACTCGGGATCCAATACATGTTCCGGTTCGCGGTAGTCCCACCGCAGCAGGCCGAGCGTTGCGCCGTTGGGGTCGGCGATGATCGCGAGGTCACTACTCTCGACGACTGATTGGTAGAGCACTTCTCCGCCGAGATCGCGGACCTTGGCGATGATTGCGGCGACGTCGGCGACCCGGATGAAACCCACCCAGGTGGGAGACGCCTTGGAATTCTCCGGGAGCGCGCCAATGCTGGCCCGAGCGTAGCCGGTGCTGGTGAGCACCAGATCGACGATGTTGTGGGAATCGGGACGGTCGGACGCAGAGTAGCCGACCAGGGATTTGTAGAAACCCGCTGCGGTGGCGGGATTTCGCGTAAAGAGCTGATGCCACATCCATTCACCCACGGCCGCGCGATAGTCGCCGGGATCGCCACTGGATGAGCGCATGAGCCCGAATATGGCGCTGTCCGGATCGGCAACCACGGCGAACTCACCACGATCGAGAACCTGTTGGCGGGCCAACAGAACGCGGCCGCCGCGCCGCCGTGTCAGTTGCTGTGCAGCGGATACGTCCTCAACTGACACGTAGTGCACCCAACGGCCGTAGCCCGCGGTCCCCGTGATGGGCGCCCGGTGCACGATCCCGGCAACCGGAATCCCTTCGGCGTACAACATTCCATAGCTCCGGGGTGGCTCGCTGATGACCACCCACTGCCAGCCGAACAGTCGCTCGTAGAAGGCACGGCTCAATTCGACGTCGCTGGTGAACAGATCACCCCAGACGAATTTTCCAGTCAGCACCTCGTGAGTTGGCGGTTCGGTCAGGGGTGGCAGGGGTCCAGGCGTGGTTTGTTCGGCAGACAATGCTGGCCGGACGACCAACATCGAAATGATCAGCGCGGCAGTGCGAAGTCGGTTGGACATTTGCTTCCTCGACCAGTTGGGCAAGTCTAAACGAGAAGCGGGGATCATGTTCGCGGGTTTCGCAGCGAATGCTATATTGGCGTCTGAGAAACTGACATGTGACCGCTCAGGAGTTCGACGATGGCCAAGCCCTATCCCAAACACCCGAACCTGGAGGGGGCATTCGCGCCAATCCATATGGAATGCGAAGCGCCGGATCTGGTGATCGAAGGCGAAGTGCCGAAGGATCTCTTCGGGACGTTCTATCGCAACGGTCCCAATCCGCAGTTCGCGCCGCGGGGTGATTACCACTGGTTTGGCGGCGACGGCATGATCCACGGTTTCTACATTGAGAACGGCCGGGTCGGGTATCGCAATCGATGGGCGCGGACGATCAAGTGGAACACGGAGCACGAGGCGGGCGAATCGCTGTTCGCTGCGTTCAATCCGATGGATTCGGACGAGAGCGTTCAGGGGCTGGAGACCGACGGCCTGGCCAACACCAATGTCATCTGGCACGGCGGCAAGTTGTTCGCATTGGAGGAGGCCCACGCGCCGTTCGAATTGGACCCCCAGACGCTGGAATCGAAGGGCACGTGGGACTTTGGCGGCAAACTGGTCGGCCCGATGACGGCTCATCCCAAGATCGACCCGGAGACCGGCGAAATGCTGCTGTTCGGCTACAACGCCAACGGCATGATCTCCGAGCACATGTCGTTTCACGTGGTCGACAAGGACGGCAACCTGACTCGGTCGGAGACGTTCAAGGCGCCCTATGCGGCGATGGTGCACGACTTTATGGTGACCCGCGAACACGTGATCTTCCCGATCATGCCGCTCACGGGATCCATGGAACGTGCCATGACCGGCGCACCGGTGTACGCCTGGGAGCCCGAGAAGGGCGTGCACATCGGCATCATGCCGCGTAACGGTACCGTCGAGGACATGCGTTGGTTCAGGGGCGACCCGTCCTTCGTCTTTCATCCGATGAATGCGCACACCAATGGCGACGTGATCACCTGTGACGTATGTGAATTCGAAGAGGCGCCTTTGTTTCCGAAGCCGGACGGGACTCCCGGCGACCCTGACAAGGCCGTGCCGCGGCTGACCCGCTGGACCTTCGATCTGGCCCAGAACAGCGATGAGTACAGATGTGAGCGCCTCGACGACCTGCCATGCGAGTTTCCCCGACTGGACGAGCGCTACGCCGGCTTGGACTACCGCCATGGCTACCTCGCATGCGGTGAACTGGGGGGCGGCGTCGGCGGGTTCAGCAGCATTGGCCATCGCGACCATAAGACCGGTAAATTCGATATCTACGACGCGGGACCCCAGTGTGCGACGTCGGAACCGATCTTTGTGCCGAAGTCGACGTCTGCCGAGGAAGGTGAAGGCTACCTGCTGTCCAGTGTCTACGACGCCGAGCGCAAGGCCAGTCATCTCCAGATTCTGGACGCCCAGAACGTCAGTGCGGGCCCGATTGCCAAAGCCTATCTCGATCATCGGCTGCCGCTGGGATTTCACGGCAACTGGCGACCTGGCGCGGGTTGATTGATCGCCTTAGTACGCGGGGGAGAGGCCATTGAGTAACGTTTCGGACGATGAAAAAGAATCGTTCTTTGTTGAGGTGGACGCCGCTTGCAAGAAAGCCATCTGGTGTGCCCTGGCGACCGTGCGGGCAGACGAACCTCGGGTCCGTATCGTTCACCCGACCTGGGAAGGCGATGTGCTGTGGATAGCGACGGGCCCTGATACGCCCAAAGCCCGGCAGCTGTCGGACAACCCTTCCGTTGACATTCAATACCAGGTTGCGCCCCCGGACTTTATTCACGTGTTGGTTCGTGGCCGTGCCGAATTGTGTACTGACGATGAAACGCGGGCGCATGCCTGGGACGCCATCGACTACGATCTGACGGACTTCGGCATGAGCGGGCCGGACGATCCACAATTCCTGGCGGTTCGAGTCATTCCGTCGCGCGTCGAACTCTCGGAGATGTTCGGTACCTTGAACAAACGTGTCTGGCGTGGATAGCTGACGCGTTTCGCAACTTCTTCCGGCAGTTTTGTTGGGGGCGGGTTCGACACGATGACCGATAACGACAACGAACAACGTCCGGATTCAAGCGGGGTCGGGTTCGATCTCGACAAGGGTTTCCGGCTGGGCGACATCGAGGTGCTGCCGCGTCAATCCACGGTCGTACGCGACGGCGAACGCGACAGTGTGGAGCCCCGGGCGATGGAAGTCCTGGTGTGTCTCGCCAAGCGCAACGGCGATACGGTTACCCGCCGGGAGTTTGAGGACGAGGTGTGGCGTGGCCGGGTCGTCGGTCCGGAAAATCTCGATCGTGCGATCTTCATGGTTCGCAAGGCGCTGGGTGATACCGAAAGCGAACGCCAGTTCGTGCAGACGATCCCGACGGTAGGGTATCGGCTGATCGCCGAGGTTACGCC
>SMVB01055831.1_pt1 | contig 34241 bp, 37 predicted proteins | sample 2456461 | NCBI WGS metagenome assembly SMVB01 (sample SAMN11095934, study PRJNA526329) | marine sediment metagenome | biome: Marine sediment; feature: Surficial sediment; material: Deep marine sediment; isolation source: Hadal surficial sediment | place: Pacific Ocean | collected 2014-05 | depth... | reverse complement strand
GCAATTGGCATTTTGATGGGCTTTAATTGTACCTTGAATCCGTTTCTGCAATTCGGGGTGTACCGGGAGATTGCCAAGCTACCATTTGAAGATAAGATAGCCAGGTTGAAGGATCCTTCCTTCCAGCAGAATCTGCTGCTTGATGCGCCGCAAACGGGTGGTTCTTACTTGCTGTTGAGTGACTTCAGCAAAATGTGGGTACTCGGCGATCCACCTGATTATGAGCCACGTGCTGAAGATAGCATTGCCTCCAGAGCCGAACGACAGGGGATATCGCCTGAAGCATTCGCCCTCGAGGCTATGCTGGGCAATGACGGCCAGCAGATGTTGTACACACCTTTCGCAAACTACACTGAGAATAACCTCGATTGTTGCAGGGAAATGATCCTGTCGGACAATACCGTGATGGGTCTTGGCGACGGTGGTGCGCATGTCGGCACCATTTGTGATGCAAGTTTTACTACTTTTCTGCTATCACACTGGGGCAGGGACAGATCCCGTGGTGATCAAATAGATTTACCCACACTAGTCAAGGCGCAGTCAGCAGATACAGCCGCCGCCGTGGGTCTTCTTGATCGGGGAATAATTGCTCCGGGTATGAGAGCTGATCTCAATGTCATCGACTTTGAGAACCTTAAGAGTCATGCACCGAAGATGGTCCACGATTTACCTGCCAACGGAAAGAGACTGGAGCAAACAACTGAAGGCTACCTGGCGACAATCTGCAATGGCGAAGTTACTTATGAAAATGGTGTGCCGACAGGTGCGTTACCTGGAAGACTGATTCGGGGTCAGCAAGCGAATCCAGGAAATATCTGACTAGGGAACGTCTGATTAAGGTCTATTTTTACGCCATGACGGCGTCAGAGTCGTACTCAAAAATTGTTAACTTACAGCATGTTAACAAATTTCCTCCGTGCGTCTCTTCCTTGCCCTGACAAAAATATCCACTTAATCAGATGGTATGGACACCGCCCTCCTATAACCGGCATCAAAGTGCCATAGTTGGAATGGAAATTTCAACTAAACAAAGAGGGCGATACCCATGAATAAGATTAACGTAATTGGATTGGATTTGGCAAAGAATGTATTTCAAGTACATGCAATTGATAGCAGGGGCGAGGTATTGATTCGTAAACAACTAAGGCGGGCTGAAATGCTTAAGTACTTTGCCCGCCTGTCCCCGTGCCTCATTGGTATGGAAGCTTGCGGTGGTGCACATTATTGGGCGCGCGAATTGACACAATTGGGACATACTGTTCGATTGATCGCCCCTATTTTTGTAAAGCCGTATCTCAAATCCAACAAGAATGATCGAAATGATGCCGAAGCAATCTGTGAAGCCGTGCAGCGGCCAAGCATGCGGTTTGTCCATCCTAAAGGACCGGAACAACAGGCAGTATTGCACCTGCATCACGGTCGCCAATTGTTGGTACGTCAACGCGTTGCATTGAGCAACCATATACGCGGTGTTCTTTCAGAATACGGTATTGTATTTCCTCAAGGCGTCAATGTGCTGACAAGACGTCTCCCAGAAATATTGGAAGATGCTGAGAATGGTTTGCCGGTTCTGATTCGCGAACTATTAGCTGAACTCAAACTAGAACATGAGCAGTTACGTAACCGAGCCGAACGTATTGAAAAGCAACTGAAGGCCTGGCATGCAGCGGATGCAGTGAGCCAGCAATTAGCGAGCATACCGGGTATTGGTGTACTGACGGCGACTGCTTTAGCAGCGACGATAGGTAAGGGACGAGATTTTAAAAATGGTCGTGAATTGTCGGCATATCTTGGACTGGTGCCACGTCAGCATTCATCAGGCGGTAAGGAGCGGTTGTTAGGAATCAGTAAACGAGGTGATGGTTATTTGCGTTGTTTATTAATTCATGGGGCCAGATCGGTGATACATCATATACGTCGGCGTCTGAAAGCAGGAAAGGCAGGAGGTAACCCTTGGGTTGAACAATTGTTGCAGCGTTGCCATGTCAATGAGGTCGCTGTTGCATTGGCCAACAAAATGGCTCGAATGGCCTGGGCATTACTAAATAAAGATGAAACATACAGAACAGTATTACCTGTTTGATTGTATGAGTTAGAGGAAGATTAGTAAGTAACGGAGGGCATTTTAAGGTTGCGCTAGTGAAAAATGGGAAAACAGGTCGGACCACGACGGGTCAAACCCGAGGAACCTCTTGAGGGAAAACCTCGCTATTCAGATAGGGCCCCGTCGGCAAATACCATAGAGGCCAGGAATGGAAATTCCATAAACAGGCCGGATGTAAGACTGCAATCGATTCTTTTTACCCCAATTCACTTGGCAAACGGGCGGTGTCCATGTAAGAGGTTCCCTGGATGTTGGAACCTGTTCCTTCGGCGTCATCAAGTGCCGTCAGCTGTCGATCTTTTTCCTCCCAGATATCATTTACCCAGGTTCTTAAGCCTCTCTTAGCATTATTACTGGCACCTGACTCTTCGCGGTCTTCATCGGTTGGCACTGCAAGGTGTTCGACATTGACTGACACGTCCGTGCAGCGACCACACAGAAAATCGAAGAATCCTGGTGCACCAGCCGGGTAGTGGATAGTCACATTCAATACACAATCGAGCTTATTCCCAAGAGAGTTGATGACCAGTGCGGCGCCCCCGCCTCTCGGTTTTAGCAGGTGTCTGTAGGGAGATCGTTGGCTTTGATGCTTGACCCTGGTAAAGCGAGTACCTTCCAGGAATATTAGAACCGACACAGGCGTGAGTTTGAATTTTTCACAGGATCGTCTCGTCGCCTCGAGATCCTTACCTTTGAGTTCAGGGTGCTTTTTCAGGAATTCCGCTGTATAGCGTTTCATGATTGGAAAATCCAGAGCCCACCAGGCAATGCCAATGAGAGGTACGTAGATAAGCTGTTGTTTGATGAAAAATTTCTGTAGCGGGATCCTGCGGTTAAATACCCTCTGCAGGATGAAGATGTCTGCCCAGGTTTGATGATTGCTGAAGACGAGATACCACTTGTCGTGGGCTAGACCTTCTAGTCCCTCGGTCTTGATTTCGATTTTCGTGAAAAGGGCAAGCAACAGATTGTTACAATCAATCCACAATTCGGCAATACTCATGGCCTGCCGGGTGCACCAGGGTTCAGCAGCTGGTGGTCCCAGAAATCGAAGTAGAGCAAAAATATAGAGTGGCGCGCACCAAAAAATGGTATTGAAGATAACCAACACACTGGACAAGACACCCTTTAGGCGATCGGGCAAGAAACTGAGCACTAGAAAGTCCTTATACTATTCAGAAAGCTTATTACTGCGGCCTGTTTTAGTCATCTTCCAAACCGCAATCCTGATTGCAGTCCTGACTAGTTGTTCGAGTTTAACATTTTACACTCAGGCAGTCGTAGGCCAGTCTTCCCTATTGTGGCAACGACAAGATATTTCCCAGGTCCTTAAGGATCCATCTGTCAACGATGTGACCAGAACCAGACTCGAACTGGTTAATGAAATACTGGCATTTGCCGAAAATGAGCTGAGCCTGCCGGTTGGCGATGCCTACTCTACTTATGTGTCGACAGGTAAGCCATACATTGTCTGGAACGTTTTTGCTGCACCACTCTGGTCGCTGACGATGAAATCTTTTTGTTACCCAATTGCCGGTTGCGTGAGCTATCAGGGTTATTTTAAGGAATCAAAAGCCCATGAATTGGCCACCAGATTAGAGAAGGAAGGATACGATGTGTATGTAGGTGGTGTTACCGCCTATTCAACGCTTGGCTGGTTTTCCGACCCTGTACTGGACACTTTCCTGTTGAGGTCAGAGCTGGGGCTCGTTTCGTTGTTATTCCATGAGCTGGCGCACAAGGTCATTTATTTGCCAGGCGACACGACGTTTAATGAGAGCTTTGCAACCACACTCGCAGAAGAAGGTTTGAGACGGTGGCTGCTGGACCGTGGAGAGGAAACCAGATTTCAGGAATACCAGAATTCAAGGCAGCGGAAAGACGATGTGATTAGTCTCATCAAAAGGTCACGTGGGGAATTGAAGCGCTTGTATGCGTCTGGCGCCTCGGTGGAAGAGATGGGTGCGAAGAAAACCGAGATCCTGAATCAATTACCAGCAGGTTACGAATTGCTCAGGAGATCCTGGACCAGAGGAACTGAATTTCAGTCGTGGATGACAATGCAGTCGGAATACTCAGAATTGAACAACGCCAAGTTGGGAGCCATCGCTGATTACAATGGATGGGTGCCAGCGTTCCTTGTATTACTTTTGCAGCAAGGTGGTGAGATAGAACTATTTGTCGAGTCAGTCAAAGAGTTAGGCCGACTGGAAAAGCCGCAGCGTGACGAATATTTATCCGGGTTGTTGGCCAGGGCCGGTAAAGTGACTTAAACCACGGTTGAGTTACAACAATAGAACGCATACTGTTGTGACGACACCGGCACCAATTAGATTAAGAACAAAACCTTCCTTCGCCATCACCTTCGTTGGGAATCGACCTGTGCTGAACATGATTGTATTGGGTGCTGTGGCCACCGGTAACATAAATGCGCAACTGGCGCTCATCGTCGCGGGAACCATGAGTAATGCAGGTTCGATACCTGCCGCAATCGCTGCTGCCGCCAGAATAGGCATCATCAGTGCTGTGGTGGCTGTGTTGCTTGTCATCTCAGTCAGGAAGGTGATGGTCAGGCAGATGACGGCAATCATTAGTACTATTGGCCAACCTGCAATACCCGAGAGCAGGTCACCAAGATAAGCGGATAGGCCGGAGGCGACAAAAGCTTTGGCTAATGCGATACCTCCGCCAAAGAGAATCAGCATACCCCAGGGAATATTCCCGGCAGTTTCCCAATCCAGTAACTTGTCTCCCTTTCCGTTGGGTACCAGGAACATGACGATTACAGCGATCAGCGCGACGCTGGCATCATTGGCGGCCGGTAAATCCAGCCAGCTACTCCAGCCTCCGAATGGCTGGCTTCTGGTCACCCAGGCTAGCGCCGTCAGTGAAAAGACAATAAATACCCGTCTTTCATCTACTTGCCAGCTTCCTATTTTTGGCATGTCAAAGTTGCCCTTGAAATGCAGACCACGTGTCAGCCAGAGCGCGATGAGTGGAACTAATAGCAGAACGACAGGAATTCCCCAGGACATCCAGGTCAGGAAACCTATCTCGTTGCCAGTATTGGTGAAATAAATCTCTCTAAAAATCAGATTCGGCGGTGTGCCAATTGGCGTACCGATGCCACCCACATTGGCAGCAAAGGCGATGCCAAGAAGAAGCGGGATGGCAAGGTCTTTGTCCTCTGATTTCTCGAGTACTGCCAGCGCGACCGGTAAAAGCATCAGAGTTGTTGCCGTGTTGGAAATCCACATGCTCAGCAGTGCCGCCGCGGCCATAAAACCAAATACCAGCCGCTTGCTGCTGGAACCGCCAAATAAATTCACCATGGTGAGAGCAACTCGCAGATGGGCGCCGCTCCTTGCCATGGCCGTTGATAAGATAAAGCCACCTAGAAGGAGAAGCACCAGTGGACTGCCATATGAGGCACCGATTTCCGCAGGCGTCAGAACACCCAGAGTCGGCAGTAGCGCGAGTGGTAAAAGGGAAGTCACTGGAATGGGAATGGGTTCGAAAATCCACCAGATCGCACAGGTAATAGTAATCGCTGATGTCCAGCAGGCAGCCGGTTCCCAGCCGGCAGATTCTAATAAAAGATAGGTGATTGCTGCTAAAACAGGACCCAGAATGAGAAACAGTAGGGGTTTGCTGATACGGCTCATACGCTGGATTCTTTTAATTTTACTGGATGACTTCAGCGCAATTATACACATGGGGCTTGCATGTCATCCTGTCTTTGATATGTACTAATCACATCATTCCAACTCACGAAACAGTACAGATAGTCTTCATATGGCGGAAAGCATCGTTTGGTATGATTTTGAAACCACGGGAACTGATCCAATCATGGACCGGGCAATTCAATTTGCAGGTGTTCGTACAGACCTTGATCTCAATATTGTCGATGAGCCCTTAAATTTCTTCTGTATGCCTGGTGATGACGTTGTCCCGGTTCCTGAGGCGATGATGGTCACCGGGATCCTGATGTCAGAGCTGGCCCAGAAAGGGTTAACTGAAGCTGAATTTTGTCGAAGAGTTCTTGAACAGTTCATCACACCCCAGACCTGTGTGGCGGGTTACAACAGTATTCGGTTTGATGATGAGTTTACCCGCCAGATGCTCTACCGGAATTTTTCCGAACCTTATGGGCGAGAGTGGCAGGGGGGTAATTCCAGGTGGGATGTCATCGACCTGTTTCGAATGGCTTATGCCTTGCGTCCCGAAGAGATGGAGTGGCCAGTGGATGAGCACCAGGTCCCGAGTTTTAAGCTGGACCGCCTGACCGCCGCCAATGGCATTGGTCACGAAGATGCTCATGATGCTGTATCTGATGTGCTGGCAACAATTGAACTAACGAAGCTGCTGAGGCAGAAGCAACCACGACTTTACGATTACTTCTTTGAGCTAAGAGGAAAGAAACAGGTTCTACAGCAGCTCTACCCAATTGGAAAGTCAGCGCTTATACACGTCTCGTCAATGTACCCGGCAAAACAGGGTTGCCTGGCGGTTGTTCTGCCTGTTTGCTCACACCCCACCAACAACAATGGCATCATCTGCTTTGATCTTTCCCATTCACCGGACGGCTTGATTAATGCAACACCCGAGGAAATCGTCCGGCTGGTATTCACGCCGGGTGCAGAGCTTAAGGACAATGAACTGAGAATTCCGCTGAAGACGATCCACATAAATCGTTGTCCGGCAATCGCTCCTCTGGCCACCCTCACACGGGAACGTGCAGAAAGACTCTCCATTGATACTGAAATCTGTCTTATGCACATGTCGAAACTACAGCAGGCAAGCGGAGTAGCGGAGAAGATATCAGATGCATACAAAAGCCATCAATTTGCAGAGCTCAATGATCCGGATTTCATGCTATACCAGGGAGCATTTTTCAGCGCGAGTGATGTCAGTCTCATGTCGGAGCTAAGGGCGACACAGGCAGATCAGCTGTCAGGCTTTGAAGGGAGGTTTCAGGACCCGAGACTGGATGAAATGCTGTTTCGTTATCGTGCACGAAACTATCCCGAAACACTGGAATCAGCCGAAGTGTTGCGGTGGCTCGACTTTAAATTGAATCGATGGAAGGATGGGGAACTGGTTGAGTCAGCACTCGCAGAAACCGGTAGACTGCTTAATGAAAACCCTGACCTGGCATGTCTGGTAGAGCTCAAGAATCACCTCCATGCACTCGGTGGACAATAAAATTGCCGCAACATAACCAGCCGACAGTTTAAACAACGAAATTCATATCCAGACGTCGGGAGCCATAGATGCCGCAGATGCATGCAAACGGAATAAACATTGAGTACGAAACATTTGGCAGTGAGAGTGCTCGCCCATTGTTACTTGTGATGGGCCTGGGTGGGCAGTTGATCCACTGGGACAGTGATTTTTGCAGTCAACTCGCAGATAAGGGGCACTATGTGATTCGTTATGACAATCGAGATGTGGGCCTTTCGGAAAAGATGGGGCAGTTTTCTATCCCGGACATGGCCCAGATGCTGGCGGATTTTCTCGATGGTGAAACACCCGAGGTTCCCTACACACTGAACGACATGGCAGCCGATGGGTTGGACCTGCTGACCGGACTAGGTATCGATCAGGCACATATCTGCGGCGCATCGCTTGGTGGGATGATCGTGCAGGCAATGGCAATACACTTTCCGGGTCGCGTAAAATCGATGGTTTCTATTATGTCTACCACGGGAAACCCGGATCTGCCGTCGGCCACACCCGAGGCACAGGCGGCGCTGCTATCATCATCCGAAAAAAATGAAGCCGACGTCGTGCGAAATGCAATTGAATTCAACAAGATTATTGGTAGCCCCGGGTTTGAATCGGACCTGGAAAGAGAAACCAGTATGGCAATTGAGGCGTTCAATCGTTGCTTCTATCCGGAGGGTATTGCCAGGCAAATGGCTGCCGTCGCTGCAGGTGGAGACCGAAGCGAAAAGCTCAGGGCACTCACAACACCCACCCTGGTTATACATGGCACCGATGACTGCCTTGTACCGGTTGAAGGTGGAATCGATACCCATAACAACATCAAGGGCTCTGAACTGATGTTGATAGAAGGAATGGGCCACAACCTGCCTGTAGGTGCGTGGAACCAGATTATTGATGGAGTGACAAAGTTAACCAGCAGCCATAGCTGATCTTCGTTTGCCAGGCTGACACGACCTGTAAAATAAATCTGTGCCCCGGCCAGTATCTTTAGAAATGAGAAATTGGCAAGATGCTCTACCTGTAAATCTTTTTATCTGAAAAATACCGTCACTGTTCTGGGAGAATTCGAAATGATCGTCCAACAAATATGGACCGGCAATGCCTACCGCAACTTTAACTACCTGATCGTCTGTCCGGAAACTGGTGAGGCATTGGCGATCGATCCGTTGGATCACGAGAAGTGCCTTGCAGCAGCCAAAGACAACGGCTGGACCATCACGCAGATTGTGAATACGCACGAGCATGGTGACCATACCGGTGGCAATGTAAAGGTGATTGCCGCCACAGGGGCGAAACTGTTGGCACACCATAATGCCAAGGACAGTATTCCTGGCATGGACGTCGGTTTGTCAGCTGGAGATGTCATCAAGGTGGGTAAAACTGTCGAACTACTTGCCCTGGATACGCCTGGGCATACTATGTCACATGTCTGTCTCTTATCAAAAACTGATGAGCCAGGTTTGTTTTCGGGTGATACCCTGTTCAATGCCGGTGCTGGAAATTGTCATAACGGCGGACATCCCAACGAACTCTATGAAACCTTTGCCAGTCAACTTTCGACCCTTAGTGACAATACACGGATCTATCCTGGCCATGACTATATTAGCAATAACCTCGAATTCACCCTTTCCCGTGAACCCGACAATGAAGAAGCCAGCGCACTGCTGAAAGAAATAGAAAACCAGGATACTGACAATGCGCTTGTTTCAACCCTGGCCATGGAAAAGAAGGTGAATACTTTTTTTCGCTTGCAGAACCCGACGGTAATCGCAACACTCAGGGCGGAGTTTCCGGATCTGCCGGATGATCCTGATCCCAGGACTGTGTTTGTTAAATTGCGGGAATTGCGTAATAAGTGGTAGCGCTCTGTTAGCTGTTTTAGTAACACAGCCTCACGCCAACATTCGGATTGTCCCCTTATCACAATACGCTTGATCTCTGCCAGGCTCATCCTGGATGGCCTAGACCATTAGCTACAAGTCAAAGGAACTCATGTTGCTGGAGATGCCCCAGCAGAATTGTTACGTCCGATGCAGATAGATTGCAGACAACAACGAAACATGATTAATTTACCGGCTATTCAATTAAGGAGACAGATTGGTGGGTCAGAAGCCCTTAGTTATCGATTGTGATTCTCATGTCATGGAGCCGCCAGATCTCTGGGCTGAATATCTCGAGGAGGAGTATAAGTCCAGGGCCATCCGTATTGAAATGGTCGATGGAATTGAAACCCTGATTATTGGCGAACAGCCAGTTTTAAGTGGAGTGCTGGCTGGCCTTGGGGGTGCCAACCTGCCAATAGGTGAGGTGTTTGCCGGAGGCAAGAGATATGTTGACGGTTGCCCACCGGCGAGTTACGAATGTCATGCGCGAACACAGTTATTGGATGAATGGCGAGTAGACTACGGTGTTTTATTCCCGACCATAGGTATTTTACCCTTTCCTCTTGATGATCCTGAACTCAACTCGGCTTATTGTCGTGCCTACAATAATTGGCAGAAGGAAACATTCGAGGACTCAGACCGCGTGATACCGATTGCCATCATCAATTGGCACGATGTCGACGAAGCGAGTAAAGAACTGGCACTACGATTAAAACAGGGGTTTAAAAGTGTCTTTGTTCCGCCTGAAGTCATCTCCGGCAAGCGCCCAGGAGAAGCCCACTTTGACCCTATCTGGCGATTGTGCGAGGAAGCAGATGTTCCCGCCTGCCTGCATGTTGTTGTCAGGTTCAATGGTTCCGCTGCATCCTTTGGCAGCTGGCAGGAGAGTGGCCCAGGACTAATCTTCTCTTTTGGCCTGGGCGGTACAGGGCAACTCATTCCTGCGATGGCATCGTTAGTCGTCGATGGTCTTTATGACCGATTTCCGAAATTGAAAGTAGTGAGTGTTGAGGCCGGTTGTGGATACGCAGCCTATCTTATGGACAGGCTTGATGAGAAAACTAAAATATTCAATAGCATAATCCCAACGCGCCTGGCGTTGAAACCAAGCGAATATATTCAGAGAAATTGTTACTTCGTCGCTGAACCTGAAGAGAGAACCATAGGGGCCATGTTGGAACTTGTGGGTGAAGACCGAATCCTATGGGGTTCGGACTATCCACATATTGATTCAATGCCGGACGCCGCTGACCTGATCAGGCAGTCGGTCAGTGATTTAAGGCCAGAGCAACAAGATGCTGTACTAGGAGAGAATGCCAGGGTGGTATTCAATATTGCCTAATGATTTCGTAGATATTGCCCACTCGTAGACCGTTTAAAATTACCTAATTGCAGGTCAGAGGGGTACTTCACCGAACATGTACTCTGGTGCTGTAGATGCGTGATTGTGGCTATTTCTGCAGCAAGGTCACCCTGGCATTCGGCTACCTATTGGACCCGAGATGCCCTAGGAAGGATAAGCCCTCTGTGCCATGATGGGGTGACTTTATCATTCGGGATATGCAATGGAACAGCGCAAAGTTAATTCGATAGATACTTCCAATATCGTTGCTGCGGATACAGAAGTTGCGTCGGTATATGTGCCTCCTCTTCAGATCACAAAAGGGCAACCACCACCCATCGCGGCGAATGGTGGTCTATCCTATTTGTCGTTTGATCAGGATGGGGATGCGGGAACTGCTGCTGCGATCGAGGCGGCACTTCGCCAGATTGCCGCCGGGGAAGGGCAGGTGATTATCGACATGCTCGACAATGCTCCCCCCGGTCCTATCGAGACCAATTGGGGTACAGGCTTTCGACGCTACCATGAATGTCTGGAATATATAAAGGCGAACAACATTGAAGCCCCTGAAGGGGGCCTGGCGATTCCGCTGCGCTACACTGTCCACGAGCAACCCTCCTACTCAATTGTCTCGTCCAATGCACTCTGGCGAGACCCGGCACGAGAGGCTGATGCAAACGCGTTGCGCAAGGACGAGCAGGACAACGTGCGCTTGTGCCTGTATTTTCCACAGGTGCTACGCGATGCGCGGCGAATCGAAGAGTACCATCCAGGTCTTAAGCCTAACAGCGCCGAGTGCATGGACAGGCTTGGCGTCTCGCTTGCGAGCTGCGAGTCCGAGTGCCAAAACTTCTACGACGCCTCGGAGGTGGAACGCGTGTTTTATCCGGAGATGGAGAAGCTTCTTTTAGCCTTTTTCCCCGGTGCAACGGATGCGCTCGTATACAACCACGATGTGTTTGACAAGCACTATGAGGGCGATCGCACGGAGGATCAGGATAATAAGAACCCGGGTGTAAACGCCAATTACGCGAACCTGGTACACAACGACCTGAACGATAATAGCGGCCGCGTGCGCTGCCGCGAATTGTTGACGAAAAATTTGCGGAACTTCGGCCGTGAGCAGCACTACACGCAGGCGCAGGCTGACGAGAAAATGTCGCGGCGGTTCATGTCGATCAACCTCGCAAAGCCGATGGAGACCGTGCGCCAGAACCCATTCGTGCTTTGTGCCTGGCCTTCATTTGCTGACCAGCCATATATCAACAACTACCGGGTCTATGACGATCGCGTTGGCGAAACGACACGCTTCACCTACCGCCCTGACCATGAGTGGTACTGGATACCCGAACAAAAGCCTAATGAGGTCTCGATGCTCAAGTGTTACGACTCTGTCACCGACGGCTCGGTCTCGCGCTGGTCTTTCCACACTGCCTGCATCGACCCAACCGCGCAGGAGGATGCTCCCTGCCGCAAGAACGTCGTTGTCCGATCCTATGTGTTCTTCTAACAAACTGTTTCTTATCGGGCGTCTTTTCCGAGAGTCACAGCAGTCCATACCGGCAGTTCCCCCTTAAAGCCGAGGTCGATTACAACCAGGTCATGCGGGGTTGTCATGCGCGCGACGCCGGGTGAGTTTCACCAGGCTACCTGGTAGAACGAAATAGTATTCTGGTTCCACAGGCAGTACAAAAACCTCTTTCGGATTCGGTACTTGATTGGTACCAGTAAAGGATCGATTCACCGTAGTCATGACTTGAGCTTTAGCATCAGGGATTGGAGATGATCGGCATCCTTCGCTGCAAAACTCATCGTTGTGCGGTCAACAATATCACCAAACCTGTCCTTGAACTTATCGCAGGCGTCATCAGGTTCACCCACCACGGCGAATTCATTTAGAATTTCATCGGTAATCAGTGACCCCATCTGGTCCCACTTGCCTTCTTTCGACAGGCGATTAAGTTCTGGCTGCAGATCGCCCCAACCATGGACTGCCAGTACCGGCGCATAAGCGGGTGTCGAACCATAGAAAGCAATCTGTTTGCAGGTTGCCATTTTGGAAGCGTTGAACTCTTCCTCGGTTCGACCCGTCACCGCGAATCCAGGGTAGGAAATCGTAAAGTCCTCACGTCTTCGACCACTTTTTGCAAGACCGGCCTCGATGGCGGGTAGAGTCACTTCCCTCATGTATTTTTCTGTAGAAAACGCATGCAAGATCACTCCATCGGCAACTTCACCAGCCACTTCGGTCATGCGGGGACCAACTGCTGCCAGTAACACCCTGGGTGCGCCATACTCATTATCCTGGGGTGAGAACATCGGCGTCATTAAACTGTGTGTGTAGAACTCGCCCTTAAAGTTGAGTCGCTCTCCTTCATGCCAGCAAGCCCAGATTGCCCGCATTGCCATGATAAATTCACGCATGCGTTTTGCTGGCGATGACCAGGGCATACTGAATCGTTTTGTGATATGAGGCTGAATCTGCGAACCCAGCCCCATAACAAACCGACCTTTAGAAAAGCTGTTCAAATCATGGCCAATGTTTGCGAGCAGCATGGGCGTTCTCGAGAATGCAACCGCAATTGAAGTGATCAATTCAACACGTTCAGTGTTTTGTGCGGCTAATAAAAGTGGAAAGAAGGGGTCATTGCCTGTTTCGAACGACATGGCGCCATCATAACCAGCCTCTTCCAGCTTCCTTGCACTTTCCACCACTTCATTTAGGTTGCCTGTTAATCCACCGTCTATTTTAATCATTTCACCAATTCTCTCTTATCATTCAAATCAGGGAGTAACATAAAGTTTTTCGAGCTGTAAATAAAGCAGAGTGAAAATGATGGCGTATTATTTCTAATACAGCACAATCTCCTCTGACTGATCATTGGACATCTTGCATCAGATTGCTGGCACAATATCTGGATTCAGGTCCGTGGCATGAAAGGCACGTTGATGCGAGATGGTTCAGCGGGAAGGATTGAGTTAGATATTCAGATGACTGGAATTTTAGCCGTCATAAAATTTGGGTTCATGAAGGCCAATCACGGTCTTTTCCCGATGAGTAACTGCCCGGGCTATGGCGTCGTCTGACAACTGGTTGTTCTGCTGGCTCGTATGAATACGCTGTGCAATATCTCTTCTCCCATAGTGGGCCTGCAGGAAATATCGACCACTAGCACCCTTCCTGGCAGGCATTCTTCGATGCCAGATATCGCTCACAAAAAAACCAACGTCCCCTTTTCTGGTAATCAACGGGACCACCCCTTGATCCTCAAATATAAGGTCATCATCAAATCGCTGATCCGATGGGGGAAAACGCCCTGACAAATGACTGCCGGGAATAACACCGGTCGGTCCATCATCCAGGGAACAATCCTGCAGGTATATATGAACGCCAATTGCAAATACCGGATGAGGAATATCTTGCGGCCAGGTTGAACCGTCGGCTAAGGGGATGTGCGGCCCAGCATCTATATGCCATGACTGCCCTCCGTGAGAACCCTTGTGCCCTGCAGGGTTACGCCATGCCGTGTTGGCGATGATATGACAATCATCACCCAGTAGGCCCTCGAGAACTTCCAGTATTTTTGGATGGGCGATGGTGCGTTGACAGATTGCACTACGGTTTAACATTTCGTAGCGGAACATGAGATCCTCTTGCTCGGAACGATTTCCGGCACGATTGTCCGGCGGGTATTCCTTATAGACGCGGTCGATATCATCACGAAGCGCCTTAACTTCGACCTTCGTTAAAACTTTTCTCAGGACACAATAGCCTTCAGTTTCCAGAGCCTGGCTTTCCAGGGGAGTGTCCTCGGTGTTGAGTACCGTAAGGTATCCATGTGTTCTTTTAATCATCTTATTTACTTCTCCTGGTTCACTTTCAAATCGGGGCTACAAACACTGCAATGACCCTAAGACAGAAATTGGCTTCGGCTCTCGGTTTCAAAGTCCGACTCGGTAGTGGAAACGACTAATAGCCAGGTGGTCTCTCAAAAGCATGCCACTCTTTTTCCAGCAATTGTGCGAATCGAAGCGTTGTTCGATCTTCGAGGTAAGGGCCAAAGGATTCCGGTGGATTGAGGCAGACCCTTAGTCTGGGTTGATTCCTTGAGCGTCATCGGCAAGCCGGGTAGTGCAGTACTCCTGCCTTCAGCCAATGCCTTATCGGCCGCTATTGCTTCGGCCCGTGCGCGGTCAAAAGTCTTGACAGCAATGGCATTCAGTTTCTCATCCTGCTCATGGATTCGTGCAATGTGCATCTCGGTAAGTTCGGTTGAGGATATCTCCTTCATACTGAGAGCGTTCAACATTGCTGTGGCGGTACTATAATGGTCAATTGTCATTACCAATTACCTATCAAAAGTCGGTAGATAGTTTACATAACTCTGACGGTCTGAATTAGATTTTCGACTCCGTGGACAGCGTCTAAGTCTTCAGTATTGACTCCACTCTCGTTTTTTTGGGTCAAATGTGATGAAGTGCAGAACTGCCACAGTTATTAGCGAGTATCGTTTATGAAAATTGGAGTCGTTTTTCCGCAAACTGAAATTGGTTCAGATCCCGAGATTGTCGCAAAGTTTGCCACCCATTCAGAATCTCTCGGCTACGATCATATTCTTGCGTATGATCACGTGATCGGAGCGAATACCGATAGTCGTCCTGATTGGCAGGGCCCCTACACAACGGAAAGTATGTTTCAGGAACCGCTGGTGTTGTTCAGCTATCTGGCGGGGATAACCAAAACGCTTGAATTGGTGACGGCAGTGATTATCCTGCCGCAGCGCCAGACCGCTCTGGTGGCAAAACAGGCAGCCTGTGTGGATGTACTCTCCAATGGTCGCCTCAGACTTGGCGTTGGCACGGGTTGGAATGAGGTCGAGTATGAAGCGCTTGGCACTGACTTTACAAACCGGGGTATTCGCTCAGAGGAGCAAATTGACCTGCTCCGTCGGTTGTGGAAGGACGAAGCTATTACCTACGAAGGGCGATGGCACAAGGTGACCGATGCAGGTTTGAATCCACTGCCGGAGAGAAGAAATATCCCTGTCTGGTTAGGCGGCATGTCACCCAAAGTGATCGATCGGGTCGCAAGAATAGCTGATGGCTGGTTTCCGTTTGCTTCCAGGGAACTGGGTAACCAGATTAAACAGCTGCATGAAAAAGTAAAAAAAGCAGGTCGTGACCCGGCCGAGATTGGCATTGAATGCATTATTCCATCCAATACCAGCCTGGAGAGAATCAAGGCACTTCAGGAACTTGGCGTCAGCCATGTTGCAATGGTGACGATGAATCAGAACCTGCCTGGGCCCGAGGCTCATTTTGAAGCCATTGAGCAGGCCCGTGAAACTCTGGCCAAAATCTAAACATAACTATAAATTCCGGGGTCGGAGTAACGTACCGGAGGCCCACCCAACCTTTTGTCAAACTCAACTTATATTGAAGGACCTATCCTGATTATTCCATATGTGGGAGAAATGAAATGCCTGTTCTGACAAAAACGGAACGAGACGAGTTCCTGAATACACCCGGGGTCATCCTGCGAATTGCCGTGACCCGGGATGATGGCAGTCCGCTGGTCACACCAATCTGGCACATTCTTTTCGAGGAATGTATTTACTTCACTCCGCGAGAAAGATCCGAATGGTTCCTGTGTCTCAGGAACGATCCACGGGCTGCACTGTGCATTGATGAAGACTCCATGCCTTATCGCAAGGTTATTGTCGAAGGTTCTGCAGAGCTTGTCCATGATATTGGCGAAGACGACAGTTGGCGCGATCTCTATCGCAGGATTGCAGCCCGGTATATACCGGGAGAGGCTGCCGAGGCTTATGTTCAGAACACGATCAACGAACCTCGTGGCTTGTTTCGAGTCCCGCTGGCTGCATCAAAAGTTCGCAGTTGGCGAATGCCAGTTGAGGGAGAAGCGCAGGAAGGTATCTGGCATCAACGTTACTACCAGGATCCGACGATCAAATTCTGACTGTCCACAGGCACTAGTCCTGACCTCTTCGAGTTTCCTCAGTGTGATAGGGTGTTAAAAAATTTTGGAGTCGGGGTACCGAAATTACTACTCCGATCCTAATCATTTTGACGCAATGCAATGGAGTACCAGATGGCATGGATTGAGATGGTTCCTGAAGAGGACGCAACGGGGAGACTGAAAGAGCTATACGCCAAATATACTGAATCCTGGGGTGGCGTGGACAACATTATGAAAATTCATAGTCTTAATGCCAGGTCTATGAAAACGCATTTTGATCTCTACTCACACTTGATGCGGGGCAGGTCAGCATTAACACGGGTGCAGCGGGAAATGATTGCGATAGTGGTTTCAGCCATTAATCGCTGCCATTACTGACTGACACATCATGGAGCCGGGTTGCTCCAGCTAACCAATGATGCCACGTTGGTAGATCAGTTGAAGATGGACTGGCAAAAAGCAGAACTTAACTCTGCTGACCGCGCCATGCTTATCTATGCCGAGAAACTGACTGTCGAACCCTGGGAGATGGTTGAGGCAGATGTCACTGCGCTGCGCTCAGCTGGGCTAAGTGATGGCGCTATTCTCGACACCAACCAGGTCACCGCATATTACGCTTTCGCCAACCGCCTGGTGGATGGGTTGGGTGTAGAGGTAGAGGAGATTTTCGGGGAGTCATAGAGCTGCCAGGTAAATAGAGCCATCAGTCCTTTTTCTCATCCACTGCTTTCATGAAGTCAATGTCCCGGCCGTTGTCCTTCGGAATGGGAATCTCGACAATTCTCTCATCAACATCATCATATTCGAGACGTAAGGCACGACACATCGTTGCATGGAGCTCATAGCTGCAAGTGATATAGGTGAATTCCAGAATCTCTTCATCGCTGAGATGTTCTTTCAGAATGTTGAAGGTACCGTCCGGTACTCGGCCGCCTGATAAAACAAGATCATCGGTGTAGGACAAAACGGCACGCTCGATGTCTGTAAAAAGGTTACTGCTCGACCAGGAAGGAATCGCTTCGATCTGTTCTTCTGTAAACCCGGCTGCCCTTAGTGCTTTACAATGCTGCGAAAACACAAACTGGCTCCCCCTCGCATAGCCAGCTCTTGCCTGGCCCAGTTCTCTCAACCTTGGATTCAATTTACGATTTTTCGATCGGTAAAATTGAAATCCCTCGACCGCGTGGTTGAAGCAATCGGGCACCAGAGCGAACACCGTCCACCAGTTTCCCGGTGTACCAGTGGCGGTTCCCGGCTCTTGTACGGGATCGCGATCTTTGCCAAATAGTGCGTCGTAAAGCGGCAGTATGGATTTATCAGCTTCACTTCTGGGTACTTCACGTAGTCTGGGCATATCGAGACCTCAATAATAAATAGTTGTTCAATAGTACCAGACTGAACCAGATGTGCGCCGTGGCCGCATTTGTTGTTATGATCAGCATTGGTTTAACTGGACGGTCAACATGACATTTGAATTCAACGGAATAAATCATCTGGCTCTTGTTTGTGAGGATATGGACATCACAGTGGATTTCTATACCAATGTCCTCGGCATGAAATTAACGAAAACAATCGACCTGCCTGATGGTCAAGGTAAACACTTTTTCTTTGACGCAGGTGGCGATGATGCTATTGCCTTCTTCTGGTTTCCCAATGGACCGAAGCCTGTGGATGAAAAAGAACTTCGAAGAGTTTCAGCAATCCCTGGGACGATGAACCATGTGGCACTGGATGTGGCACCTGACAAGATAGATGAGTACCGGGAATTATTGGTTGCGAAAGGAATCGAGGTTACAGAGGTTGTTAACCATGATGATTCTCCCAGCGGTTCCAGTGACGAGATCAATGAAAGTACATTTGTTCGCTCCATATATTTTAAAGATCCTGATGGCACTCAGCTGGAGTTTGCAGCCTGGGCCAGAGAGCTGACAGAACAAGATGTTTCCTATTGAGGAAGGGGCACAATGTTAAAGTCGGTGCCGGCCTCAGCTGAACAGCTTGTGGTGCCGGGTTTTCGATGCATCCTGATTTTTTTTGCTACCCTGGTTCTGAAATTTTCAATAGCTGTTTCCCCATATTCTGACCGGTGAACAGCCTTTGCAAAGTTGTTGGGATATTTTCAAACCCTTCCTGGATATCCTCAAGGTGGATAATCTTGCCTTCCTGCAACCACTGACCCATCTCGGCGTGAAACTCAGCCATGCGGTCCATATAGTCAATGATGATAAACCCCTCCATCCTCGAGCGTGTACCAATGAGGTTCATCAGATTATTAGGGCCTGGTGGTGGTATTTCCTCGTTATAGCTTGAAATCCCTCCACACAGAATTACCCTGGCGTTCATCGCCAGGTTATTCAATGCTGCCTGCAATATCTCGCCGCCAACATTATCGAAGTAGATGTTGATACCTTGAGGGCAGTGTTCTCGAATCTTTGCTTCTACATTGTCATTTTTGTAGTCAATGGCAGCATCGAACCCGGCTTCTTCAGTAAGCCAGGCGCATTTTTCGGGTCCACCGGCAATGCCGATAACACGACAGCCCTTTAATTTGGCTATCTGGCCCGCCACAGAACCTGTCGCGCCTGCGGCTCCGGAAACAAGGACAGTGTCGCCTTCTTTTGGATCAGCAAGATCCAGCAGCCCGAAGTAAGCAGTGAGTCCGGTAATGCCGAGGACTCCCAGTGCCAACTCGGGAGTGACCCCCTGAGGCAGTTTATTGATGGGGATCATGCTGCTGGGGCTTGCAACAAAATAGTCTTGCCAGCCACCCAGCCCCTGTACCATATCGCCAATCTTAAAATCTTCGTTCTTTGATTCCACTACCTGTCCCACTGAGCTTGCCCGCATGACTTCGCCAATACCGACTGGAGGCATGTAGCTTTCCATGTCATTAACCCAGCCTCTTTGGGTCGGGTCGAAGGACAGGCAAAGGTTCCGAACCAGAACCTCACCATCGGCTATTTCTGCAATTTCAGTTTCACCATATTCGAAATGTTCTTGCCCGATCACACCCTTTGGACGTTCCTTCAGTAACCATTGTCGATTGACTGCCATAAAGACCTCTCTAAAAATTTCAATAGATAGTACCTGTTTATAAGGGGACTAGTCATTTACTCCTTGATTATTCAGGAACAATGCCCGATGTGGCGGATATTGCATTATCAACGCGCATGGCAGTGCCGTTCACAAATTTTGATTCATCGGAAGCGAGATACAATGCCATATAGGCGATATCATCCGGCTCGCCGATCTTGCTGCCGCGGGTTCCTTCTCTGCTTGTTGACCGCATTCCGGCCGCGGCCATTTTTTCCGGCATACCGGCAACCATGGGCGTGTCGATTCCCGACGGATGAATGGAGTTGCAGCGAATATTATTTTTCGATTGAGCACACCAGACTGCGATGGCGCGCGTCAGTGCTTCTACTGACCCCTTGGCTGCACAATAGGCGGTGACGTAGTGTTCTCCCCGCAGGGAGGCAATTGAAGCCATGTTGATAATGGAACCGCCACCGCTGTCCAGCATCAGAGGAATGCAGTTCTGGCATCCCAGGAAGGTGCCGTCTGCGGAGACAGCATTTACCTTACGCCAGGTATCGAGCGATGTGTTGAGGATATGACCGACTTCTGCGATCCCGGCGTTGTTTACCAGTATGTGCAGCGCCCCGAACTTTTCCCTGATCGTAGCAACCACCTGCTTCCAGTTGTCTTCACTGGTGACATCCAGGTGTATATAGGTGGCGCCGATATCACTGGCGACTTGTTCGGCAGCGCTATCTATATCTGCAACAATAACTCGAGCACCTTCCGCCGCGAATAACCTGCAGTCGGCCTCTCCAAGTCCCTTTGCGCCGCCCGTTACCAATGCCACCTTACCTTCTAGCCTCCCCATCTATGATTCCTTTTTTTCATACCTGTGTTTCTGGCTAATGTAATCCTGGCTGCCTCGAGCGCCGCGGATTGCATCGGGGTTTCGAGTAAAGAAAAAATTCTCCGCGGCAGGTCGGGTTGACGTCCAGTCATTTATCTCTGATCGAAAAGCGATTTTCCAGATGCCCTTTCGCTTTTCGTAGCGGTCGATGTAGCGACCACCGACCCAGAAATCTTCTTTTTCACCTTGTTTATTCGTCGTGCGGTGGAATGCCATGAAATAGAGCTCACCGTAAGCAACCTCGCCTTGAATTTCAATCAGGCTCTGACCGAGCATGTGCTGGTTGGCGTCGTGAGCTTTCAAAATGTTCATGGCGAACTCAACGAATCCGTCAGGTCCACCCTCGTAAAACCCACGACTTTCCTCGGCATCACTAAAGTACACGGAGCGGAGTAGGTCAGCGTCGAGCCTGTCGAGCGCACGGCAGTAGGTTGCGCCAAGATCTGTTATCTCCTGGCGATCCAGAAGTAATTGCAATTTTTCCTCGTTCACGTTTGAAACAGACTGTTCAGGTCAGCGTCTTCTGTTTCCAGCAAGGTGTCCACCCATCGATGAAAGTTGTGCCCGCCGCCCTCGTTGCGACCGAACAAAACGTGATCTTTTGCCATGGACTGCATCGCTTTTTGTTGTTTGATGCCGGTGGCGTAATCCTCTTCCTGTACAACGTATTTCAGGAATTCAAACTGGGAGGTGGCAGCCGCTATCTGTTCCTCATCAGGCACATGCTCCATTAGGTAGTTTTGAACGGTGTAGGATTCACCAGGAGTTTTCCCGGGGAATAGTTGCGAAATCAAGACGGCACGGCCGCCACTATCAAAGCCAGCAATGGAGACGTGGGGAAAGATGGTCCAGATACCAGCCATGAGGTGCGGGATGGGCCATTCTTCCTCCGGCTTGTCCTCATAGGCAGCCAATGTTGGATCGGGCCCGATGACACGCTGATGAGGCCCCCAACTGTAGTACAGCGCCTTGTTTGGAAAGTCAGCGCCGAACGTGTCTTTATGAAGAATTGGTAGATGGTACAGATCCATGTAGCCGTCATATGCGATTTTCCAGTTGGGCCCTGCGATGACCTGGCTTGCGAAGTGATGCCATGTTTCGAAGCTAAAATGTGCCAGCAGTTCATCATAGCCAGACAGGAATTGTGCAATGTCGAGATCAGATTTTGGATTGGTAATAACCCAGATTAGACCAGCACGTTCCAGTACCGGTAATTCAGTCAGTCCGTAGCAGCTTTTATCGATGTCACCAAAATCCTTGCTGGAAAGGATGCCCGTTAGTTCTCCCTGGCGATTGTAAGACCAGCCGTGATAGGGGCAGGTGAACCGATGTGTATTACCTTTCCCCGCTGCCATGATCTGCGAACCCCGGTGGCTGCACATATTGACAAAGGCGCGAACTTCACCGTTATTGTCCCGGTTGATCAGTACGGGCACATCACCTGCATCCATGGCTTTGTAGTCACCGACTTCCTTAAGTTCGGCTGACATTGCCAGCATGAGGGGTAGTCGCCTGAATACTTTATTCATCTCTGCCTTCCAGCGAGACTCATCAAAGTAGTGTTCAACCGGGACTTTCAAGACGTCAGGTTCCTGATCAATGGTGCCAGCCCTTGCGTGGGCAAGGCTGTGTCGCGCCATTTCGATCAATTGTTTTCGTGACATGTAATCTCCAGCATTGACGTCCACGTTGGTTTAATGGATTAATAAACAGTCAAGCTTGACTGTTTCTAAAGATATCAAAATAACCGACAGGGAAATACATGCTGGAAGAACTTTTTAGCCTGCAAGGTGAAACTGCCGTGGTGACCGGTGCCGGGCGTGGTATAGGTGAAGGGATCGCCAGGGTGCTGGCGGAGGCCGGAGCCTCGGTTGTCTGCGCGGCACGACGGACCCATGAAGTAGAGCGAGTTGCCAGCGATATCCGTGCTGCGGGCGGCGAGGCAATCGCCTGTAGCACTGATGTCACTGATGAAGAAGCGGTAAGGAGACTGGCACAAACGGCTGTGGATGAGTTTGGTGGTCTGCACATGTGGGTAAATAATGCAGGGGGCTCACCAGTCCAGGCACCCCTGGTGAAACTGGACAGGCAGGAGTGGGACGACACCATCGCACTGAACCTGACGGCAATTTGGATGTGTACACGAATTGCGGCGGAAACCATGAAGGAAGGGCGGGTGCTTAACATTTCATCGCTGGCTGCTGAGGACATCATTCCCGGTAGCGGACATTACTCCGCAGCAAAAGCCGGAGTGAACATGCTAACCCGGACCTTCGCCCAGGAATTGGGTCCGCGAATCCGTGTGAATTGCATTATGCCCGGCGCGGTTCCCACGGAGATCATGATGCAGGCACTCAAACTGAAGCAGGACGATTTACCGAAGCTGGAAAAGATGTTGAGGCTTCCAGCAGGACGCCTGGGGACACCAAATGACCTGGGTGCAGCAGCGCTTTATCTGTTGTCTCCTGCGTCAGCCTGGGTAACTGGGCAAAATATTCGCATTTCGGGAGGACCATAGTGATCGACAGGAAGGCGGCATTGGTAGTCAGACCGGATGGTCGAATGCCGGAGCATATTGAGCAGGGGATCTGCAAATTGTTATTTTCGGGTGAGGTCTATGATGACTTTGCACTGGTTGGTGGGTTGGCGTAATTTCTCAAATATATCAGGGACTTCATCCAGGGAGACGACGTCGGTGACCATGGGGGTCGCATCAATTCGACCTGCCACCATCATGTCGATAGTGAATTCGAAATCTTCCTTGTCGTAACCCACTGCCCATTGAATTCTTAGTTCCTTGGCGAAGGCCATCAGCGGGATGATTGTATCGGGGTTATCGCAAACGCCAATGCCCATAATCAGGCCTCGCTTTGGAGCACGCTCGATACACTGCTGCATCAGGCCGACCGCGCCAACACATTCGAACTGAATATCCGCGGGACCGCCGGTCAGTTCTGAAATTTGTGCGGTGATGTCCGAGGCGGGATCAACAAAGTGAGTGAAACCAAACTGCTTTGCCATATCGCGCCGCGCCGCGGACATCTCGCTGATGACGATGTTTTTTGCACCAAAGAATCGACACCAGATGGCACAGGTAAGACCGATAGGTCCCGCACCGATGACCAGAATATTTTTCTCAGAGACTGATCCGGCCATTTTTACGGAGTGAAGACCCACTGCCAACGGTTCCACCAGGGCGCCCTCGTCATCGTTAACTGAATCCGGCAGTTTGACAACCAGTTCATGGCCGACCTTTACGTACTCGCTGTATGCACCGGTAATCTGGCCAAGCCCGATTGTTTTGTCCCCGATAAAGGGTAGCGACGTCACCCGGTCTCCGACGGAAAACCTATCGATGTTATCACCCACTTTGACGATTTCGCCTGAAAACTCGTGGCCAAATATGGTGTTTGGCGGCGCCATAAACGGACCTTCGCGCGATGCGTGGATATCGGTACCGCAGATGCCACAACGGCTAACTGCAACCAGCATTTCATCTGCCGTAATATCGGGTATATCCACTTCCTGGATCGTCAGTGGTGCCCCGGGTCTGGAAAACACGGCTGCCTTCATGTTGATTCACCGTAGTTATAGGGATTCAGCTCGACTTCTTCAGCATCCGTCACTTCACTGGTCATGGAATAGATATCTTCGCCAATGATCCTGCCATCGACCGAAAACGGCCAGAAAGTCACCGTCCTGCCTCGGGTTGCATAGATTGCGTCCGGTTTCGCGTCGGAGACACCCATGGCCTGTAACATGGCTCCAGTAAAGGGTACGCGGATTGCACCTTCGGTCACCAGGGTATCATCGCCGATGATGATGCGTTCAATGGCGTACTCGAATCGATTAGCTCCCGAGCCGATCAGATTGTTATAGAACACCTTAAGATTGTCATAGCCTTTCGGTCCGCTATCGGTCATGCCGTTCCAGTTATGGAATACGGGATCATCAACCATCGTTGCCATCAGGGCATCCAGATCTCCACCGCACTCTGCCTGTATGTGTTGTTTCAATTGTGAAAGCATCCGTCGACGCCACTCGTCTGTTTCGGAATCAAGCAGTTCATCAATGAGTATCCAGTTGTTGCGGCTATCGACTCTATCCATGTTTATCTTTTATCGAATCCGATGTTGAGGTCTGCAGGACCATGCAGCAACATGCTCGGCAGAAAGTTCAGTTCTTCTTCACCGGGTGGCAGTTGGAAGTTGGTCATGCGTTCCAGGATCGCCTTCCAGCTGATCAGGAGTTCCTGTCTGGCCAGCGGCGCGCCCAGGCAATGGTGAACACCCTGGCCAAAAGCGATCTGGGTTTTGAGATTATCGCGACATACGTCGAAAACATCACCCTGTGCGAATTGCATCTCGTCCCGATTGGCGGAACCGAACTTGATCATCAAGGTTGCACCTGCTGGAATCTCTACATTGTTCAAGCTGGTATCTTCGGTTGCAACGCGCCACATTTGGGTTGTTGGTGTGGACAATCTGAGCATTTCCTCAACCATGTTAGGTACCAGAGAAAGATCTTCCTGAACCTTCTGCAACTGATCCGGATGGGTTGCGAGTAGATGCATACCTTCAGCGAAAGTGCCGGTCGTTGTCTCGTTTCCCGCCACCAGGAGTTGCGATATCACAGACAGACACTCGGCGACATCCATGGGCTTCTCCCCATCAGCGCTGGAGTTAACGATATCCGAGAGCACGTCGTCAGTAGGTTGAAGCTTTCGGGCTTCTATCTTTTCCGCGAAGTAATGCTGGAAGTCAACCACCAATTGAGAGGTACGCAACAGCTCATCCCGGCACTGGCCAGCTGCAAACTGGTAAATATGCGCGTCCGACCATTCCTTGAACAGTTCCAGATCAGTGATGGGAACACCAAGGATATAAGCGATCATGCGCACCGGCATGGGCACAGCAAACATGTTCATCCAGTTACATTTGCCATCATCGATGAATTGATCAATGAGATCGTGCGCGAGGTCTTCGATATACGGTTGAAGTTTGGCCACGCTGCGGGCCGAAAAGGGTTTTTGGCACAGCGCCCGGTATCGTCGTTGTTCCGGTGGATCCTGGGTTAACATGGTTTCTACAGGCGGCCAGCCCTGCTTCTGAATATTGTAGAGTTCTTCGTCACGTTCTTTCTCACCACCCGCCTGCACCATCGCGAACTTGTTTGAAAACAGCTTTTCGTTCTTTGCTACTTCGATGACCAGATTGTAGGTTGAAACAAAGAAAACACCTGTATGTGGACACTGGTATACGGGAGATTCTTCCCTTAATTGACGGTTGAAATCATAAGGGCAACTGAGAACTTCTGGATCAAACGGATTGGTGTCAGCGAGTGCTTTTGCCATGTGTGTTTACCTCTTAAGTTTCATTTTGAACCAGACCGGCAGCTTAGAAACGGTACCATGAAAGGTAGTATCCTAAGAATGTTTACCAGTTTCCAGTCTACAAGTGTTGCATCCAGTCGGGAATAGGTCTCGTGAAAAAATGCTTCAGTTCGCTCTCCTGTCTGATCGATATTTTCCATCGTCATGGAGATCATAAGCAGCAGCACGGCCAGGTTAAGCTGATAGCCTCATCATGTCGGTCGATGGTTTCGAATGTTTCTTCGTTTCCCTTCTGGATTTCTATGTGGGCAAGAATGGTAGTCATGGGCCTCCTTAGTTCGGCAAATGCCCCATGTGCTGGCCGCCAGAAAGATCGAGTAACTGACCGGTAACGAAACCGGAAGCGTTTTCATCAGCCAGATACAACGCTGCTGCTGCTATGTCGTCAACGCTGCCCATTCTTCTAAGGGGAATTTCTGGAATGAACCTCTCCTCGGTACCGGGATCGGCAAACATGGCAGCCGTCATATCTGTATTGATGAGGCCGGCGGCAATCGAATTAAAACGAATATTCTGTGGTCCGTATTCCAATGCAGCAACTCGAATGGCGTAGTCGATACCGGCCCGGGCTGCAGAGTAAACAGCCAGGGCTGGGCCGGGTAACCTTGCGGTCAGGGACGAAATCGTGATTACCGATCCGCCATGATCCATATTTTCTGCGGCATACCGAAATACAAGTAGTGCGCCGGTAAAGCTGACATCGAGCGTGGGTTGTATCAGTTCTTTGGTGAGCATGCTGATGGGCGCAGCGGAAATTTGGCCAGCGCAATTCACGGTAATATCAACCCGCCCTGTTTCTGCTTTTGATTGCTCGAACAAAGACTTGATCTGCTCCTCGTCGGTGATGTCACAAGTAATGGCGATACCATCAAGTTCCTTGGCCAACTGTTTCAATGGTTCGGCTCTTCGCGCCGATACGATGACCTTCGCACCAGCGGACGCCAACTTTCTGGCTGTAGCAACACCAAAGCTTTGTTTCCCCGATGCGCCAATGACAATGGCAGTTTTTCCTGTAAGATCTGACATCTTGTTCCTTAAATCGGTGTGGGGAGTATATGGCTAATTTCGGTAAACGGTCTACTGCCGAGGATGTGACTGAGGGAGCCGACCTTGCGGGTAAAACTGCACTGGTAACCGGGATCAATTCCGGTATCGGCGAGGAAGCGGGCAGAGTGCTATCCATGCGGGGAGCCCGTGTGATTGGTACTGCACGCACCCTCGAGAAAGCCGAGACCGCATGCGGTACGTTTTCAGGAGAGACTATTGCGGTTGAATGTGAACTGTCTGACCCTGCGTCAGTAGCAGGTGCAATTCGACGTGTTTCAGAAGCAGTGGATCGAATTGACATACTGATTGGCAACGCGGGCATTATGGCATTGCCAAAACTCGAGACAGTCAATGGTATGGAATTGCAGTTTGCAACCAACCATCTTGGCCATTACCAGCTGGTGACTGGGTTGCTGGACCGAATGGGGCAAGGATCCCGCATTGTACTGGTGAGCAGTTCGGCGCACTTTCAGGCACCGTCCGTGGGTATTGATTTCGATAACATTGATGGCAGTTCCAGTTACTCTGCGTTTCGCGCCTACGGACAGTCCAAGCTCGCCAATGTCCTGTTTGCCAATGAACTGGCCCGAAGATTGAAGGACAGGAACGTCACTGCAAATTCCCTGCACCCGGGTGTCATTCAAACGAATCTGGGCAGGCACATGAATCCCCTGATTGGGATTGCGTTCGGCATCTTCGGCTTCTGGGCATTTAAGACAATTGCACAAGGTGCTGCGACGACCTGTTATGTCGCTGCACATTCTGACAATGAAAACGTAACGGGAAAATACTTTGCCGACTGCAAACAGGTACCGGCGCTGGCAATCAGCGGGTCCGAGGAGCTGGCGGGGCGTTTGTGGGAATATTCAGAGGACCGGGTTCAGGCACTAACGGCCAGCTGAGTATTTGTCCGACAAACTACCGGCTTATGTATTCATCCAGTAGGTGGTGGAACAAGCGGATTTTTGTTTCCTGATATCTGGCGAACACGACATTTTTATGCTGTGAGGCTTCCAGACCCAGCTGAACATTAGGCAGGTTCGTCGTATCCTGATTGAACACCCTGGCCAGCATTCCCAGTTCCTCCGCATCCGTCCAATCCTGTTCTGCATTCAAATATGTCATTTCGGCTGGCGCTGGCCGCTCACCTTTAAAGGGTGCCAGGAGGATGCATTCCATGATGCTGGAACGATGATCATCGCCGTTCGGCCTGAAACGGTACTGAATTTTGTTGAATGGTGTCCAGGGGTGAAAGTTTGGAAACACGGAATAGTAAACGCTGTCGACCAGTTCGGCATCGGACACTTCCCGGTCAACCAGCTCACTTGCCGTCTGTCGTGCTCCCATGGCCGAAACAGAGCGTGCGGTCATCCCGTCAGACAATTCAACGATGGGTGGTGCGTCCAGGCGGCGATCAGATATGGCATCAAACATGGCCTGCTGATCGGGTTCAAAATTGATGTGTGGGCTGGGTGTGCCATTGGCTGTGATAGCCCGCGAGATGTTCCCCCAGACATCGTATTGGGAGTTTTCATCACCAATACCGGGCAGCAATTGCGGGTGGGTCATGATCACATGGAAGGCTTCCATGAAGGCTTCCTGCACAACCTTCCAGTTCGCCTTCATGACTTTCGCGACGTGTGCCTGAACATAGCAGTCCTCAGGTTTCCAGATCTTGAAGTGTTCCGGCAGTACACCGAGGAAGTCCATGAGTGGCTCGGCTTCCTTATCCATGTTGATGAATACCCAGCCGCCCCAGGTGCCAACCTGCGCATCTGGCAGGCAGAACTTTTCATCTTCGATGTCAGGGAAGTCCCAGCGGGATGGAATGTATTTCAAGGAGCCATCCAGGTTCCAGGTAAAACCATGGAACGGACAGGTGAACTGGTTAACCCTGCCGCCTCGATCTCGCAATCTTCGCCCGCGATGCAGACAGGCGTTGTGATGTGCCTTGATTCCATCCTCAGTGTTCACCACGATCACCGAGTATCTGCCGATCTCATAAATAATGTGATCGCCAACCTGAGGAATATGCTCTTCACGACACACCATCTGCCAGACCTTCGGCCAGACTTTTTCCATCTCGAGATCGTGAAACTCCCGGGTTATATACTGGCTGATAGGCACCTCTTTAACTGGTAACTCAATTGGACTTTCCAGCTTCAGGACATCGGGTGCAGAAACGTGGTCAGTCGCGATCAGATCCTGGTAGCTGATTCCTGATGAATAGGCTTCGATCTTTACGGGGTCATCTGATCCCATGCTAATTCTCCTTGTTTTCGTTTCCGACGTGTCCTGCGGCGTGTCGGTTTGCGCTTGGACCTGTTTGCTTACCTCCAAGCCAACCGAGTAAGTGCAGGTCAGCGTGCATTAAATCGCCCGACTCATGCCGACCGTCAGGGTGAAACAGTCCCTCCAACCCGTTTTCAGTCACCTTGATCAGGCCGTCTTCCTGGAGTTCGTAGACACCACCGGTAAGCGCATGTTTTAGGGCTGGCATTGTTACCTCCAAGAAAACAATCAGGGCTGACTGTTATTTTTCTTCAATGATGTAAGGATTGTCAAACTTAATTACCGCCTTACTGGTTATTCAGCTGCGCAACGACTGGTGCGAACGCTTCCATAGCATCCTCACCAATGGTGATATAGGAGATCCCGTAGGCTTCTCGACGACTTTGCAGTTCATCGACTATTGCAGATACGTCGCCGAACAACGCATGAGGATGCTTTGACATTTCATCCTCGGTAAGGCCGAACATCTGTGCAAAATTGCCAAGGACAGGACCGGCATCGTCCATTACAAACGTGAAGTAGGCACCGATCTCAATCTCAAGCTCATCGAAGCGATCCCCAGCCCCGGCTTTGATCCATTCAATTTTTTTTGCGGTTTCTTCGGCCGTCGAGGATTTTACTCCATCTGGTCCGATCACACCGGAGCTATTGTTGAAATTGAGTGAAACGATATTTGCTTCGCGTCCTGCAAGGCCAAGAATTTTCCTGGCTCCTCCTCCTACCATGATAGGGGGATGGGGTTTCTGAATCGGTTGCGGAGAGCCTGAAAACTCGTGCCACCTGATAGAATCGTTAGAAATATCCATTATCTCTCCGGAAGCATAGGCTTTTAATGCTTGAATGACGTCAGACAGTCGATCAATTCGTGTGCCTGCAGAATCCATGGTGGCCCCAATGGCGGTATATTCATCTTTCAGCCAACCCGCGCCAAGACCAAGTTCAAGGCGGCCACCTGACAGTACATCAATCGTCATGGCTTCTTTTATCAAGACGGCGGGATCGTGGTAATCAATACAGAAAACCCGGCATCCGATTCGAATTGTTTTTGTCACCGCCGCTGCATAGGCCATTGCAGGCACAGCAGCCAGGGTTTGCAGAGGATGGTTGCTCCTTTGCAAGGCTGGGCCTTCACCGATAATGTGGTCAGCGAGGTGGAACGCCGAGTAACCCAGCACTTCCGCTCTCTGGACTTTACGGGCCCAGGCTTCACCGGAATCTGCATTGAAACTCTGAACACCAAATCTAAACGGTTTTGCCATAATGCATTCCTTCGCCCACGCTCTGTTGCTAGTTACCTGAACAGTATTTGATACCGCGACGCAGCAGTTCGTAATACTGAGGTTTCTCCCAGGAACCACGCTCAATCACGGGGTAGTAGTCCACTACGGGTTTCATGTCGTAGTGACCCCGGCAGTGACCCAGGTTCAGGTACAGTACTTCACCCGACCCTACCTTGTTGATGTAATAAACCGGTCGAGGTTCATTGTTGTTCCAGTCGGATTCAATAAACCCCGTTGCCTCACCACAGAACTCTGCGAACAACAATTGTTTGATGTCGCCATGAATTCGAGATAAATAAAGTTCGTCATCAGTTTCGAATTCACCAACACCCTGAACCAGGGGGTGGTGTTCGTCAGCTGTTTTTACGGTGAACGGTTGAATGGGCGGGTGGGCGATGAATTGTGTACCCAGGGTCTGCATCAGAATGGGTGCAGTTTCGGGGCTGTTAACACCCTTGTCGGTAAATTCCAGGATCGCATTGGTACCATGAAGTGCGAACCATTTTCCTCCGCTTTTGATGTACTCGCGGAGAGCAACCTGTTGTTCTTCGGTAGGAACCAGGTTGCACGTGTAAGTCATCAGGAAATCGGCATCGGCAATCGCACCCACATCGGAATAGTCGCTGGCGACTGTAGTGCGAATGCGCTCGTCTTCACCCAGCAACTTCAGGATCTCCAGGCGAGCAAAGTCTATGTCATGAAACTGTCCGGCAGCGACCAGGTAGACAGAAACGGATTGTTCAGCCATGTTGCCTCCGGTCTAGTATTGAATTCGCTTGGTCAGGCCTCCGTCAATGACCACGTTGGTGCCCGTGGTAAATGCCGCTCTTGGGCTCGCCAGCAGTGCAACTTGTGCGGCCACTTCCTCGGCAGTACCCATGCGGCCAAGCGGGATCTGTGCCAGCGTCGAATCATACAACGCGGTCATATGGTTCTTGATCATGTCCCAGGAACCACCATCGATATAGATCGGTCCGGGACTGACAGAGTTGACCCTGATACCTTTAGTGCCAAGTTCCTGTGACAACGCGCCTGAGTAGTTCAGCAATCCGGCCTTCATGGCATTGTAGGGTCCAGCGCTTATGAAGTGCTCGAGCGCAGCTGTTGTGGAGATCATCACTACATTACCATTAGACGACTTCTCCAGAAACGGAAGGCACGCTTCAACCCCGTGTACCGCTGACAACACGTTCAGGTTGAACTGGCTGATCCAGCCTTCATCACCAGCGGCGTTAGCCCCTGATACGTTTGAAATGAAAATATCAAGCCCACCAAGTTCCTCGGCGGCCTCAGCAATCCAACCTTTGAATGCGTCACCATCGCTGATATCAAGTGCCTTGCCTGTTGCTTTCACGCCTTTTGCGGCAATACTTTCAACAGCAGCAGCAACCTCGTCACCATTTCGTGCACAGATCGCGATATTGCAGCCTTCATCTGACAATGTTTCAGCAATTGCGCGACCGATACCTTTCGTTCCACCCGTGATAAGTGCAGTTTGGCCTTTGAGGTTGAGGTCCATTTTTTTCTCCTGTGGTAGTTGATGGCTTGGATTTTGAAGGAGATCAAGACTAGGCTTGCAAAAAGAATCAGTCAAGACTGGTTTTTTGTTCAGGCGTTGGTGCAACAATAACCGTTATCGAAAGTATATTTTTTAAGGATTTATCATGGCGATCAACCGCAGTTTCTTAACGCACGCTAACAGCAGATTTATTTCTTGCACCTTTTACCGCTGCTTCGTGACTGTTCAAAATAAAGCGCGTAGTATCGTTTGCCGTTAGCACAGTATGGACGACTCGAACAAGTGAGCAAAGCAATGCCAGGCGACAAGACCTGGCAGAAAACCAAGAGTGAAAATACTCGCTCCGCGATTCTGGATGCTGCGATTCGTTGTTTCTATGAGCGAGGCTACAATAATACAACCACCGAGAAGGTTGCTCGCGAAGCCGGTGTATCCCGCGGTGCAATGTTGTATCACTTTCCTTCACGGTTTGATTTGATTAAGGCAACAGTACATCACCTGCACAATCAACGTTTACAGTTATTTGAGGAGCAGGAACGGGAGATTCAGGAAAATGCTGAGCACAGCCTGGTTGAAGAGGGTATCGATTCTCTATGGAAGCAATTACATTCGCCATTGTTTACGGTGTGGAATGAATTGCGAGTAGCCGCGCGCACCGATGCAGAACTGCAAAACATATTAAAACCCGCAGCCAAGGACTTTGGAGAGAGCCTAAGAAGGGTTACACGGAATGTGTTCCCTGATCTGGCGTTATCAGAAGAATTTGAAACAGCAAATCTGCTGACAATATTTCTGCTTGAGGGAATGGCGGTGAATGGTATTTCCCGGGGGCCGGTGGCAGACAAGATGGTGTCCTGGCTGAAATCGCAGCTTCGTGCAATGTTCAGCGACGTCAATGACATCGCCAGAAGCACTGCGACACAAAGGAATAAAAAGTGATAATAATTTCCGGTACGGTTGATATTGATCCAGACCAGATGGATGACGCCATGGCAGCTGCAAAGCCACTGATAGAAGGGGCCCTGACCCAGGAGGGTTGCATGGATTATGATTGGTGCCCGGACCCCTTGACCCCCGGTCGAATCAGAGTATTTGAACGTTGGACAACCGAGGATGCGCTGGCGAATCATTTCAAAAACCACTGGTATCTTGATATGCGCACGGCCCTAGGGCAGTTTGATACCCGGGGTGCGGATGTCCTGAAATATCGTATTGATTTAGCGGAACCGGTGTACGACGAAACGTTTACACCCAGAGCGGATTTCTTCACGGAACAAAAAGATGACTAATCCTGTAGCAGACGAGCTGGAGATACGCCAACTGGTTGCATTGTATGCTGATGCAGTAAACCGGGCAGACCAGGAACAATGGGCTGCAACCTGGGCCACTGAATCCGATTGGAGTTTGCCAGGTATGGCGGCTGTTTCGGGGAAGGACAATATTGTCGGGTTATGGGTTCAGGCAATGGGCACGCTCGAATTTGTAGCGCAGTTGATCTACCAGGGTACGATCACCATAGAGGGTGACACAGCAAAGGGTCGCTGGTATTTGTGTGAACATATGCGTCCAATAGGCAGCGCCGGTGGATTGTTCAATATTGGCACCTATGCTGACGAATACGTTAAGTTTGAAGGCCAGTGGCTATTCAAACGACGTGACTACCACATCTTGTACAACGACGAGGGTAAGGGGAATATGTCTGGGATAGTTATTCCGCTTCCTCAACCTTAGCGTCTCGAACAGTTTCTATTAAGCAGTCTTGTCAGGCGTTTAAATACTTCAGCGTCTGTTGAAGGTGCCGCATGCTGCCTTCCTGATTTGAGAGTCCGACCCCCTGAGGTTTTAACAGAAGGAATGTTAGCCATGTCCCGTCTGTGACATCACAGACTGTACCTGGTGGTTGTCAGGGTCAGTGACCACAAGGCCCGAAGTTTCTATGACTCCTACCTGATCCCATTGGAGCGAGAACTGTCGTTTCGTTGGCGTTCTACTTCGCCTTGCACGGGTTTCTCTGTTTGCTCTAAGTAAAACAAATCTGGTGGATCGTGGAACTTGACCTGATCCAGGGTTTTTATCGATAACAGTCAAGGTTGACTGTTTCTTTCGCAACGCTCATGATTTCTGACCCTGACCCTAGTTTAGGAAAAGTGGCAGTGCAACTCGAACCAGGCTGCGAAGGAAATCCTGTTCTTGGAGGTAATTACGGGCCGGTACTTACAGAAATCGAGAGCGAACTGAAATGCTG
>SMVB01165916.1_pt1 | contig 34280 bp, 34 predicted proteins | sample 2456461 | NCBI WGS metagenome assembly SMVB01 (sample SAMN11095934, study PRJNA526329) | marine sediment metagenome | biome: Marine sediment; feature: Surficial sediment; material: Deep marine sediment; isolation source: Hadal surficial sediment | place: Pacific Ocean | collected 2014-05 | depth... | reverse complement strand
TGATTAGGTATTTGAGAGTGTCTCTTTGGCTTGGAGTGAGTTGCTGCCAAAGCCCGAACGTTTCGTCAGTTGAGGTTTCTTTAGTCATGGTTAGGCTCCATTTGTCACAGTTTTGGCACAGTTCCAGGCAATAACTGCCTAAAACGGCCAACAAGTCACAATAGGAGAATTCAACTAAATTAGTGGTTTATCGAAGTAAGCTGTTGTTAGTTATAGGGATTAACCAACTGCAACTCCGTGTACGCCGGTTCGATTCCGACCTCAGCCTCCACTTTTATACCTTTAGCTGCTCGGATCGATAAAGTTTCCCGCAACGGTATTTATCATCGCCGGTTCAGACCGGAACGTCGCGATAGGGTCCTCACCCTTCTCAACATCCTGAATTGCCTTGTTAAAGAGACTGCGGAACTTACGCACGCCTTTATCAGAGAACCCCAGATGCTCTTCGGAGTGAAGTGTGATGTCCCCCTGCCCCACCTGGGCTTCGTAATCTCCGGGATACTTCTGGTGACCTGCCTCGTCCAATTCGTGCCAGGTTTTGCCGCCATACATCGCCGCCTCTCCGAACTCGGGAATCTCCGCATCTTTCGGAAAACGGAATACGGCAAAGATGCGCGTGGTGACGTCATCGATCGGCAACGTCCAGGAAACGTTGTTGGTCGGGCCAATGATGTTCAATCGCGGATCGGCAACTATACGTACATTCGGCAACACCAGTTCAGTCAGTCGCCGCAGGGTGCTGCCATCTTCCAATGTGCGCAGTTGCACGGAGTGCAAACCGGTGCTGGTGTCATGGTAGCTGACGCTCATTTCCCGGCCCATATCCTGGGTGAACTGCTCTGTTGAAAAACTACTATGCAGAATCAGCACATGATAAGGGTCCATGACGTTTTCGTGGGTCTGAAACCAATTGCAGTGCATGCGCTTGGCACCCCCGGATCCGACGCTGTCGCCATTGCTGATCAGCATTTCTGTCTCGCTGAGATTCTCAAGTGCATCGTACCTGGGTAGTAGTGGCTTTCGATCCGGCGGGCCGAGATAAGCGAACACGAGTCCGTAACGTTCCTCTACCGGATACCAAGGTTGCCGATAGTAGGCATTCACATCGTCCGGGTTGGGTTCGCAGGGCTGTTGCAGGCAGTGACCTTCAGGATCAAACAACCAGCCGTGGTAGCAACAGCGTATGCCGTCGTCTTCCGTGCGCCCGTAATAAAGCGTTGTGCCGCGATGACAGCAGCGTGGATGCAGCAACCCCGGGACACCGTTTTTGGTGCGGAATAAAATCAGGTCTTCACCCAGAATGCGCACCTTCATCGGCACATCTTTCAGTCCCTCGGAGGTTTCCACCGGATGCCAGTAACGTCTCAGCATTTCGCCGGTCGGCGTGCCTTTTTCGACCTCAGTCAACAGTGGGTCGTGGCCACCTTTAGGCATGTCGTAAGCAGATCGGACTTCTTTGTAACGCTCAACGTTTTGCATATCATCTCCCACGCAATATTGTCTTCTGCTGTTTCAGCATAGAGTGTAATTTCACCATTTTCTCATGTCACCCTCCCAGTGTTTAGCCGTTTCGACCGAAATATCGAATTGGTCCAGAGGACGGTAACGGAGATAGACCGCTTTATTGTTCTCTGACGATGGATGATTGCAACCGAGGCATTGATCGTGTGCAACGACAACCATCCTGCATGGAAGATGCAATGAGACAATTAATTTTAAACTTGGGTCCGGCCTTAATTTTTCTGGCCACCACTGGTTCTGCGGAAATGGCAGAGAAGGATTTGATCGAGCACAAGGTCGATGTTTCCGATGTGACTTACCTCGGCCGTGCCTCGGTGCGCGCGGTCCCAGCCATACAATCGGCCGACGAGGACAAAATCGCTATCCTGGTCGACAGTCATTTCAGCAACGCATCAATTGAGGGATATATCTCCGGCAATCTATTACGGCGCGAGACGCCTGCCAAATACGCAACCTATGCGGACATGGTACCGGGAGAGTGGGTAGGCCCAGGTACCGAAGCCGACTTTGCAGACGTCACCATCAACTCGGACTGAGCGTTAGGCCGCCTTACTCTCCTTTAGACCTCAACCCTTCTCTGAGCGTCGGCCACGCCACAATTAAATATAAGGTCATTGACCACAAGGTCATAAAGGCGGCGACGTAGAGCAGTATGTAACCACCGACCACCCAAGGCACGGTGAGGTCCGGCTTGTAAGCCAGCAACATGAAAATGGCGATCATCTGCACTGTGGTTTTGACTTTACCCAAGGTACTGACAGCCACGGCACCCGACCTGTTCATTTCAGCCATCCATTCCCGCAACGCGCTGATGACAATTTCCCGGCCGACAATGATCAGACCCGGCAGTGTCAACCAAAGTGAACCGTGATGAGCGATGAGTAGCACCAGCGCCGACACCACAATCAGTTTATCTGCGACCGGGTCGAGGAACGCACCAAACGGCGTCGTTTGATCCAAACGGCGAGCGAGAAAGCCATCCAACCAGTCTGTAAATGCCGCCAGCCCGAAAAACAAAGCGGTCGCAATGTAGGTCCACTGGCCCGGAATGAGATAGGTGACGACGAATACAGGCACAAGAAGAATTCGCGTTAAAGTGATTATGTTTGGAAGATTCATTGATGCAGAGTGCCGTAGATGTGTTCCGCCAAAGTCCGGTTGATACCAGGCACTTTAGCAAGCTCTTCAACACTTGCACCCTTTATTCCGCGTATGCCACCGAAATGGGTGAGCAACTCTTTGCGTCGTTTGGGACCCACGCCCTGAATCTCCTCCAATTCCGATTGTCGACGCTTTTTCTGCCGGCGCTGGCGATGCCCGGTTATAGCAAAGCGATGGGCCTCATCACGAATATGCTGCAGCAGATGAGCGCCTCCCGAAGAGCCATCGAGCCTCACCTCCTCACCGTCGAGAAAGTAGCGCTCCAGACCCGCCTTGCGGCCCGGTCCTTTGGCGATACCCAGGATCTGCACATTCTCCACCTGCAATTCTGCCAGTACACTGATAGCGCGACCGACCTGGCCGAGACCGCCATCGATAACTAAAAGATCTGGCAACTTACTCTCACCCTTCTGCAAGCGCGTATAACGACGACGCAGCGCTTGCTCCATGGCCGCATAGTCATCGCCAGGCGTAATATCCTCAATGTTGAAGCGCCGGTAATCCGACTTGAGGGGCCCGTTGGTATCAAATACGACACAGGACGCCACCGTCGCTTCACCCATGGTGTGACTGATGTCGAAACACTCCAATCGCTGCGGCATTGTTTCGAGTTGCAGTGCATCCTGCATATCGACAAACCTGGCGAACATGTTGCGCCGGTCTGCCTGATAGCTTTGCAGACTCAAGCTCGCATTTTCCAATGCCAGACCCAGCCAACGTGCTCTTTGCCCCCTCACGTTCTTGAGTATTTCGACCTTTCGACCAGACTGTGCGGTCAGCGCTTCATTTAACAACGCACGATCATCACCGGCGTGGGAAACCACCACTACTTTAGGAATATCGCGGTTCTTTGCTGCCAGATAATACTGCGACAAAAATGCGTCAAGCAGGTCTTCGTCGGCAAGTTCCAGACCATTTTTTGGATAAAACGTACGCTGTCCAAGCATGCGCCCCTTGCGCACGAACATCGTCTGGATGCAACTCATACCGTTGGTTGTCGTCAGCGCAAAGACATCGACATCACCCCCTTCACCGTGCACATACTGGCTTTCCTGGACTTTGCGTAAGTGCGTAATTTGATCCCGCAGGCGCGCAGCGCGTTCAAATTTCAGTGCACCTGCAGCTTGATCCATCTTGACCTTGAAGGTATCCAACACATCGAGACTCTTGCCGTCTAAAAACATCACCGCAAGCTCAACATCTTCGCGATATTCTTTTTCGTCGATTAAACCCACGCAAGGGCCGCTGCAACGCTGGATCTGATATTGCAGACAGGGCCGAGAGCGATTCTTGAAATAACTGTCCTCACAGTTCCGCAACTGAAACAATTTTTGCAGAATATTGAGGCTGTCGCGCACCGCATAAGCTGAAGGGAAAGGGCCGAAATAGCGCCCGTTCTTTTTTTTTGCGCCGCGGTGAAAGGTCAGGCGGGGATAGTCTTTATGCGCCGTGAGATAAATGTAGGGATACGACTTGTCGTCACGCAGCACCACATTATATGGTGGCCGTTCCTGTTTGATCAGGGTTTGTTCCAGCAGCAGCGCTTCCGTTTCGCTCTGTGTGGCGGTGACCTCAATCCGCTCAATCTTGGCCACCATCGCCATGGTCTTGGCCTGCAGTCCCGAGGCACGAAAATAACTGGTCACACGGCTCTTGAGGTTACGCGCTTTGCCGACATACAGAACGTCTTCTTGCGCATCGATCATGCGATACACGCCGGGCTTTTTAGTCAGCGTTTTTAGAAAGGATTCAGCGTCAAAAGCGTGCTCGGGCATAGCCGCGCACTATATCCTCACGACGCATCAGGAACCAGAGATCCATCGAGCAACTTGCGACTTGTCGAGAACACCGCATCGAGCATTTCTGCGGTGAGCCGCCGGGTGTTTACATTAAGGCGACTTGGATGAAAGCTGCTGACGACACTTACGCGCGGGGAAACAGCGTGCACAACCCCGTGACCAAAGATCGCTTCCTTCAAGCCCAGGGCGCTGCACACAGCCCGGTGCGCAACGCCGCCGAGGGTGACGACCACACGCACTTGCCTGGCATTGATTGAACAATATTTATCCAACTCTGCCCGCAAGAATCCTGCACAAGCCTTTATTTCTGCACCGATGGGTGCATTACCCGGTGGCAGGCATTTCACCGCATTGGTGATCCGTACGCCGACAAGCTTAGCGTGCCGGGGTTCGACCGCAGTGGCAAAACCCTGGCGGTGCAGGCACGCGAACAGGAACTCCCCGCTGGCGTCACCGACAAATGCGCGACCTGTACGCGCCGCGCCGTGCAAACCAGGTGCCAGGCCGACAATGAGCAGGCGCGCTCGGGCATCGCCCCAGGATCCTACGGGTGCTGCGTGATAGTTCGGGTATTCGAGCCGTGTTTGCTGGCGCAAAGTGACCAGGCGCGGACAACGCGCGCAGGCGCTCAGCGTATTGAGCTGATAGGCGCTCAAGCGTCCCCAGCAGCCGACGCCAGCGGTGGCATTGACACAGGCTCGTCAAGCACACGTTGACTGGCCAATGGCCCCCTGGGACCAGCCCCAACCATGCCGTGTTTCACCGCCAGCAACACCAGTTCGACATCGCTGGAGATCTTGAGCTTTTCAAAAATGCGATAGCGGTAACTGTTTACGGTCTTCGGTGACAGATGCAAGCTGCCAGATATCTCACTCACCTTCTGGCAGCCCACCACCATCATCATGATCTGCATTTCTCGATGGGACAGGATTTCAAAGGGACTGTCCACATGCTCCTGAAATGCGTAACTTGCCAGGTCTTGAGCGACTTCATTACACACGTACCGTTTACCGGCAAATACGCGCCGGATCGCCAACTCGAATTCGCCAATTTCGACGTTCTTAGTCAGATAACCACGCGCTCCGGCTTTCAGCATCTGCGCCGGAAACGGTGGCTCGACGCAAGCCGTCAGGGCGATCACCGCCGTACGGTTTTCTTGACGCACGATTCGTTGCGTTGCTTCAAGTCCACCCATACCCGGCATGATGATATCCATCAGAACAATGTCGGGTTGGGTTGAACGCGCCAGTTGCACCGCTTCTTCACCGCTCGCCGCTTCGCCGACCAATTGCATGTTCGACAGGCTCGCCAGCACCCGAGTTAATCCGAGGCGCACCAATGCGTGGTCGTCCGCAATAACAATTCTGATCATTTCATCCCCCACTTCTTAACTGAGGGATCAACATAAGAGCAGTAGCGATCCAGCACAATCGTCAATGGGCGATATCAGGCCGACTTCCAGCATATCTCCATAATGCGATATGGCGGTGATATCACTTTTAGTCAGTAAAAGCCTGCAGACCCGTAATCGCGCGTCCCAATATCAACGCATGGATGTCGTGGGTCCCTTCGTAGGTGTTCACGGTTTCCAGATTCATGAGGTGACGCATGACATGATATTCATCGCTAATGCCATTGGCGCCATGCATGTCACGAGCAACCCGGGCAATATCCAGAGCTTTACCGCAGTTGTTACGCTTCATCAATGAAATCGCCTCAACTGGCAAATTGCCTTCGTCGAACAACCGACCCATACGCAAAGCGCATTGCAAACCCAGGGTGATCTCGGTTTGCATGTCTGCAAGCTTCTTCTGCACCAGTTGGGTTGCTGCTAATGGACGATTGAATTGCTTACGTTCCAAGGTATAGGTACGCGCCGCATGCCAACAAAACTCTGCCGCGCCCATGGCGCCCCAGGCTATGCCGTAGCGGGCGCGGTTTAGACAGCCGAAGGGTCCGCCCAATCCACGGCCGTCCGACAGCAGGTTTTCCTCGGGAACAAAAACATCTTCCAGCACAATTTCACCGGTGATCGAGGCACGCAGGCTCAACTTGCCTTCTATCTTCGGTGTGCTGAAACCATCAAATGCCCGCTCCACAACAAAACCGCGAATCTCACCATCGAGTTTCGCCCAGACTACAGCAAGGTCGGCAATCGGCGAGTTGGTGATCCACATCTTTGCGCCGTTCAATAGGTAGCCACCATCCACGGCTTTGGCATTCGTCACCATGCTACCCGGATCCGAACCGTGATCCGGTTCTGTCAGACCAAAGCAACCTATCCACTCGCCGGTGGCCAGCTTAGGCAGATACTTTTCACGCTGAGTTTCGTTGCCATAGGCGTAAATAGGGTACATGACCAAGGAAGACTGCACACTCATGGCGGAACGATAGCCAGAATCAACGCGTTCGATTTCACGCGCCATCAGCCCATAGCTCACGTAATTAACATTGGCACAGCCGTACTTTTCCGGCAGAGTCGCGCCCAACATGCCCAACGCGCCAAATTCATTCATGATTTCGCGATCAAAGATCTCATGTCGATTTGCCATCAATATGCGCGGCATCAGCTTGCCCTGGGCATAGTCGTGAGCACTTTGCTGCACCATCCGCTCTTCATCCGTGAGCTGTTGATTGAGAAACAGAGGATCGTCCCAGGCAAAGGGTGCTGTATCGCTACTCATTGGTACTTCCGTCAGGTCGAAAAGCCGCCAGGCTAATGCAGCGGTTGAAGAACTGCAATGTGCTTGCAGAGTACTACTGCCTAGGTTGTTGAGAGAGTAACCGTGAACGGCAGGAACAGACTGAAGGTGGTGCCCTGGCCCAGCTCCGTGCGCACATCTAACGCACCGTTGAGCGCCACCGTCAGACTGTAGGCGATCTGCATGCCAACACCCTGGTGATCACCTCCTTTGGAAGAAGGTTTAGTCTCACGTAGAGACGCTAAAACATCGTCACTCAGTCCTGGTCCGGTATCTTCAACCGAAATTTCTGCTCCCACGGTGCCATCACGGTAGATGCCACCACGAACGCTGATCAAAACCTCATCGCCGGGCGCGCAAGCTTCGATAGCGTTTTTTGTCAGGTTGCTGACAATCTGAGTGAGTTTGTCCGGTTGGGTAAACAGCACAATGGGTTCGGCAGGAAGGTTAAGGTTCAGTGGCACCCCATGATCGGCTGCATAGCCGGTGTGTAACTCTGCTAAACCGGCAGCCCAGGTGTTGAGTTCAAGCTCGACAATCTCGCCTGGAACCGTTTCGACCTGAATCTGGTTTGGCACATCCCGGGCATGCGTGAACAAATCCCCCGCACGTCGAAGTTCAGAGGCAATGAGTTCAAGCTGTTCTACCGCTTCAGGCTCATGCTGCAAACGCAACTCCAGAATGTGCAGATAATTATGCACAATGCTGAGTGGGTTGTTCGCCTCATGCACAATCTCTCGAAGACGCTTGTACTCACTGGCGCGAAAACGCTCCAGCAATGCCGTCGACTCGTTATCGTGTGCATCGATGTCGCCAGCATCACGCTCGGCGAAATGCTGCAGATATTGCGCGATCTCTTGTGCGTATAACGTCGCAGCAATGTCTACTTCGATATCTTCATCGGCGCCAACAATCAATACCACCGCCCGGGACAGGCCAGCGACAGGTACCGCATAAGCTTCTTCAGCATCTATTGCGCGCAGCAATTGACGATCTACTACCGCAAGCTCTGCCGAATCGCTCATGACCACGAGTTCGTTGCTCCTGGCTGCCTCGGCAACCAGGCTGGTGTGGCTCTCAACACGGATCGAATAGTCGTTGCTACCGGGCATGCCGAGAGAGCCACCTTCGACCTGCTGCGCGAGTATCAGTGGCGCACGCGCAAACAAACTGCGGCTCACCAACTGGTGCTGCGCCAAAAACTCATGCCAGGCGTTACAAGTGCGAAAGCTTGCTGCGACAATGCTGATTTGCTGACGCAGCCAGATTCGCCGCGCCCAATCAACATCGGCCTGGGTGTCAATACCTAAGTCAGCAACAAGTTCAGCTGTTGTCGCTTCTGCCTCACTGACCAGCTCAGCAAACGTTTCCGGCGATATCGACAACAGCTGTTGCGCCAGATCTACCTCACGCCCCATTTCCATGGCATCGATGACGGCAAATATACGCAGTTCCAGTGCCGCATCTTCCAACAAGGCTGGATTGGTGCCGCGAAACTCGATCAGTTGGGTGAGTTTGCGGTCTTGTTCGAGTTGTACGCCGGATATTGCAAGCAAAGCCCGCATGCGAACATTTTCTGGCAGGTCATCGCTCGACAGAGAAGCCGGAGTCAAATGCCGAGCCAGGATCTGCGCCAGACAGGCCGAGCGTAACACCGTAAGCCATTGGTCAATGCTCAATCGGGCGCTGCCCACTACTGACAATACGGACCAGGCCTGGGCTTGGGCCAGTCCGCTAAACTCATCCTCCTCGAGATGCTCCAAGCGTGTTGTTAACGCAGCTAAATCTGCGCTCACATCCAGCAGTTTTAACCAACGCGCCAGCAGATCGGCATCGACAGACAAAAGCAGGCATAGCTTCTGCGCGTCGCATTCGCCGGGCGCGACGATCTGTAAATATCGATAGATGACCGCATCTGGGGTCACGCGCTGTGTCTCCAAGTCGTTACAGGAATCACAGCTGCGCTAACCCTGCACAGCAGGTGAAATTAAGGTGATGAATAGTTAATCGCCGGCTATCATAGCGCTGCTCGGAAACTGTCTCCGATGCCGCATTTGTTGCGGTATCCTCACCAGGGAATATTCTATCTGCGTGGGTTGTGAAGGAAATTAGAAAACTTGTAGTGCATTTTTAATATATATATTTCAATACTTTACAAACTATTCATCATGTATTTCTAAGCATATTAATTTCCTCGCACAACGTTTTTGCCGCCTCTTGGGCCGCCACCGCATAGTCCCGACCCTGGCCGGCGTACAAAATGCTGCGTGAGCTTGAAATAATCAGCCCGGTCCGCTTACGATCCAGACCATGAGACAAAACCGCCGCCAGATCTCCACCCTGGGCGCCGATTCCCGGCACCAGCAGCGGCATGTCACCGACGATTTCGCGAATAATTGCAAGTTCTTGCGGGTAGGTCGCACCAGCCACCAACATACATTGCTGGTCCGCGTTCCAGGTCACTGCCCGTTGCGCAACCCGCTGGTACACAGGCACATCGTCGCGCTTATCGTTCTGTAACCAGTCACTATCCGCGTTGCTGGTGCGACATAGCAACACAACGCCTTTATCCGCATAGGCAAAATAGGGCGCGACGCTCTCATAGCCAAGATATGGACTCAGCGTAACGACATCAACGCCATAACGTTGATACGCCTCCTGGGCATAAAAAGTAGCTGTGCTACCGATATCACCCCTTTTAGCGTCTAGAATGATGAGGATTTTAGGATAATTCGTAGCGATATAATCAATCACCGCCGCCAACTCATCCTCCTTAGCTAGCGCTGCAAAGTGAGCAGCCTGAGGCTTGAAGGCGCACGCATAGGACGCCGTCGCATCAATGATGCCGCGACAGAACTCAAAATAGGGACGAGATGCTGTACGCAGATGTTGCGGGATTCGTTGCATATCCGGGTCCAGCCCCACACACAAAAGCGAATTTTGCTCCTGCCAGGCGCTGTTTAGCTTTTGGTAAACATTCATCAGACAATACGACCCCACTAGTAGCGCCGCATGTTAATGCAAAGAGACTGGCATCGCCAAAGACGGCCCGAAGAAAGGTATTCAGAAGTGTCGCACAGGGTCAGTTAGTGCCGGTAACTGATATGAACTAATCTAAATTTGATATGCGATAAACATCATATCTTATTGTTTTATATATAGTTAATATTGTGGCACGGTTCTAGCATCTTGTTATAGGCGCTATAGGAGCTACAGCAGCTAAAGAGCCAGTGTGCCGCGTTGATTGTATTTCAGGATAGAATATACCAACAAGGACGTTGTGAGCACCTACTAAATTGTAGTTGCTCAACGATTCGAATCTGACTGACACCATATAAGGGACGAGTGGCGCAGGACAGGGAGAGTGCAATGACGGACAATATTATCGAGTTTAACAAAGCCAGGGTTAAACGTTTATCGACCAACGATAAGCGCGTGCACCCTCGTCTCGAAAGTGACGATCGTCTCTTCACCCAAGTCGTGTTAGCCGCAGACGAACCGGAATTAGTCGGCGCTACCCTTTCTTGTACAGCCGTTAATATGTCTCTCGGCGGTATACAGTTTAAAACAACCCAGTCCGTGCCCGTCGGCACATTGCTGGACCTGTGGGTCGATGTGTCGTCTCGCCCGGGCAAATTTTTCCTTGCCGGAGAGGTACGCTGGAGCCGACCAACCATGGAACAAGACGAAAACGGTGTTGAACTTCATTTTGTCGGCGTTCAGCTCAAATCCGGTGCAGCCACGGATATCACCGACTGGCGCGACTTCCATACGACCGCTTACGCACGCTAAACGAAACCCAGACGACATCAATCCTGTGACCTGGCACACACCCAGGCAGCGCAGTAGTGCTCAGTCCTAAAGTCCAAAAATTGCTGTAATTGCCTATGGAAATAACCATTGGGCAGCGTACGTGAGCCAACTTAAGGTCGTCGAACTGAATATTGAGGGTAATCGAAGCAATTCCCTGCCCCCTATAATTCATACGATCCGTCAACAGAGTAAAAAACAACTCAACGCGTTGCTGCAAAACCTGTTGAACAATACCGATGATGCCTTGTTCGAAATGGCCGACCGCTCACGCTCGGACCAGTATCAGGAAATGTATTTCGATTCCATGCGACTGATCCGGTTGCATCGCAAAGAATTGTCAAAGATTTTTATCGACAGTTTCTATGACTCCTTTGACAGTGCGTTTGGGGTTGGTCCGGGCACAAAGTCACCCTCTGACGATGGGTCTGCAGAAGATGTGGCGGAACCAGATTACGCGCTGCTTGACCAGGACGAACTCGAAATGACTGTCGCAGTGTCTGGTATCGTGTCCAAGGTTACCAGTCAGTACAGTCTGTTGATTATGCAGTTGACCAAGCGTTTCGATTCTCTGGCTGGCAATCGCACTATAACGGAACACGCGAATCCACTGGGACCGCACGCCTTGAGTACCGCATTCTCAGACGCGTTGACCATTCTCGAAGTAGATATACAGATTCGCATTATTCTCATGAAGTTATTCGAACGTTTCGTCATGGAGCGCATGGGTACGATCTACGAGACCGCGGATCAGGCTTTGATAGACGCCGATGTGTTACCGAACCTGAAGAACAAGCCGTCCCGGGCGAAGACAAAGAAAGCGCCCACAACTGATCGTGCAGGTTCGACAAGATCTCCCTCTACCTCTACGGAGGCATCGGCAACAAGAAGCCCACTTCGTACCAATACCATCGGTTTCACCACGGTCCAATCGCTTCTAGCAAACACCCGCGAACCGGGTGAAGTGATCCTGCTGCCTATACTGGAATCGAACGACCTCATCCAGGCGTTGAGCCACTTGCAGAGTGCGACCATTGCAGACGAAATCGATATCGACCAGATTCCGGAGTTGCGTGATCTTAAAACCCTGGTATTGGCGCAGCCGGGACAGCGAGAGAAAGCATTGGGCCAGGCGGATGACGACACCATCAACTTCGTCGGCATGCTGTTCGACTACATTCTCAACGATCGTAATCTCGCCATACCCATGAAAGCCCTGATTGGTCGGTTGCAGATACCCATCGTCAAACTCGCCATCATCGACAAATCATTCTTCGAAATAGGCGCGCATCCAGCACGCACGCTGCTGAATGAGTTATCCAGTGCAGGTATTGGTTGGAGTGGTGCGCAAGAACTGAAACGGGACGCGCTGTACAACAAGATTGAATCCGTTGTGCTGCGAGTGCTTAACGACTTCCATGACAACCCGGAAATCTTCAGTGAACTGGTCGAAGAACTTCGCCCCTTCGTCAACAAGTACTTGCGTCGCAGCGTGTTAGTGGAACAAAGGGTTAAAGAATCTGAAGCTGGCAAGGCGAAGACCCACGAGGCGAAGTTGCAGGTTCAGTCTTTAGTCAATCACAAGGCCTGCGGATTACGCCTGCCAGCCGAAGCAGGAAAATTTATCAGCGAAATCTGGAGTCGCGTACTCACGCTGCACATGGTCAAGTTCGGCGAGAGGTCCACACAATGGACCAATGGCGTGGCCACCCTGGACGACTTGCTATGGGCTCTGCAGCCTCTGTCTGAACTTTGTGATGTAGAAAAACGCGATGCCTGGGTCGCAGGATCTTTCGGTGAAATAGCCAGCGGTATGGCGGACCTTGGTTGCCCGGCCGACGAAATAGAACAGTTTCAATCCTGGTTGACCGATCACTTGCGCGATTTGTCAGAAAACGATCGCGCTTTTCTCGAAGACGACGAACGACCGCAAATGGATGTGCCTGAAGAACCGATAGAGGAAGTCGTGCTGGCATCACCCACCGAGGAATTCGATGAAAGCAGCATCGACCCCGTGCATGCCGAAACGTTGAAATCGATTACCGAAGGTACCTGGGTAGATGTACAGATTGAGCAAGATCGTGAACTTCGCTGTAAGCTCGCGACCATTACTCAGCCTGGACACAATTACGTATTTGTGAACAGACGTGGCATGAAGGTGTTGGAGCGGAGCCGCGGACAACTCGCCGAACTGGTTAGAGGAGACGAACTGAAACTAATTGACGAGTCTCAAGTGTTCGACCGCGCCTTGCAATCAGTCATCGGCAACTTGCGCCAGATGCAACGGGAACGACAGCCGCAATAGACTCAGATTTCTAGATTTCGAAACAGACGCTCAACGGTCTCTACAGTGGTTAGAGTTTGAGCATCAACCTCTACGTTAACCCGCTCACCTGGCATCACCCGACCCAGCGTCGTCCGCTCCAGCGTCTCTGGGATTAAACTGACTTCAAACTGATTGGCTTCACGATCTACGGACGAAATCGTCAAACTCGCCCCGTCCAAGGCCACAAACCCTTTGTGGAAAACGTACTTCATCCACTGCTCGCTCATACTGAACGAAAGAACGTTATCATTGCCCTCCACACGGCGCTCGACGACATCAGCGGTGGTGGTGATATGACCGGAAACGATGTGTCCGCCTATTTCATCGCCAACATGAAACGAACGTTCAACGTTGACATAGTCACCGCTGCGAATCTGACTCAAACTCGTCGTACGCAGGGTTTCCATGATGACATCAAAATAGGCGACGCCCTGCTCGACGCGAGTCACGGTCAGACAGCAACCGTTTACCGCTACTGAAGCACCTGTTTCAAGATTGTGAGCCATGCTGCCAAGATCTAATCCAATCCGGGTGAGGTCACCTTGGTCGACAACGGTCTGCACCTTGACCAGATCTTGTACGATGCCGGTAAACAAATGAACAGGAGGTCTAGGATCTAACCCGCTGCAGCGAGTATTGCAATGCGGTCTTTTTCACGATCAATGAAGGTGATCCACTGCAGACAAGTACGCTGGTTGGTTGCATCTTCTTCGCGCCTCGCTTCGTTGCGGCAGGATACAAAAGAACCACGAGCTTTATTCAATTCGTCCATGTTATATAGACACAAACCGCGTATAAAATAGGTGGATTGCTTCTTGCGTACACCACCTTTGTTCAACGCATTGTTGGTGGAGCGTACGCAATCCGCGTATCGGTCCGCTTCTAAATAGACATAGCCTAGCTGGTCGTAGATTCTACCGTCGTCGGACAGCTTAGCGGCGTCTTCCAACACTGGTATCGCTTTATCTACTTCCTGGGCTAACTGCCAGGCTTGACCCAGAGAACGTAAGTTCTTGGCATTTCGTTCAATAACTTCGTCCTCAAACCCTTTGGCCATGACTATTGCGGCCTTGTAGGGAATCTCTTCCTGCATCAACAAGCCTGCCAGGTTGATCAAGTCGGTTTCTTTCGTCAGATAGTCGCCGGCGTATGCAGCCTGCAACACATTCAAGTGCAACCTGTCATCACCTTCCTGGCCATACATACCCGCAAGGCGAACCCAATATTCACGCTTGGGAAAATCACGAACAAGAATTTCCAGGGTTTCAATGACCATTGGCATATCTTCTGTTTCGTAATAGAGGTAATTGATCAGCTGCCACCAGTTTTCTTTGATGGTTAAGTCTCTTTCACGCGCAATACTGATGCCTAGCTCTATCTGCGCTATTGCCTCGGCGTAATCCTCCATCTGGTAGTAGACCTGACCCATGAAAATGCGCGGTTGCGGTCCTGGGTTTTCCGCTTTACTGATCCACGTTTCCATATAGTCCAGCGCATCCCGGAAGCGGTCTTCAACAAAGCTTAGTTGGGCTAAGGTGTATAAAGTGGTGACTTCCAAGCCTTCCGGAATGTCATCGCCTTGAGCGACAACAAGCTTGTATTCCTCGATGGCATTTATGTAATCTTCATCGAGGAAGTGTACATAACCCATCATGCTATGCACTTGGCCAATTTCATTACCGTTGTAACGTTTTGATCGTTCCAGCATTTTGCGCAAACCTTCAAGTGCGAGCGGGTAGTCCTTCAGATCAATCGCCTCTTGCGCTGTAGCAAGCTTCTTAAATACCGATTCACTCATCGAGGGGACTCGACGAGTTTTCATCTTCTTCTCTTTTTCCGCAGCCTGTACATCGCTCACAAATCCTGGAGCGACCCCAAATGCCATCATCGCGCCAAAACAAAGAACGAACAAAGATCTAAGCAATTTATTCATAATCAACTCCCGTCAATCAGACAACTCGAAGGTAATACGGTTTTTTACACCTGCGACGTCTATCGCGATGCCGTTGACCACCTTGGGCTTATATTTGAATTTCAGTGCGGCGTTGAGCGCAGACCGGTCAAATATGCCGGGCGGCTTTGATTCCAGGATGTGTGGGTCGCGTACGGCACCGGTTTTTGTGACAGTAAATTCAAGCAGTACATAACCTTCAATGCCACGGGTCTGCGCACGTCTAGGGTAAATTGGCGCCACTTTTACGATAGGCAGATATTCACCATCTGAACTGAACCCGCCACCACCGACATCGAGGTCGACCCTGACATCGATCGCCCCGATATCCACACCCACGGAGACATCGGAGGAATCGAACTGAGGTTTCGGCATATCCGGCGGCGGTTCATCCGGCGGTGGCGGTGGCTTCGGCTTGCGTAGTTTGGTTATGACGTCTTCATCATCAGTCAGACGAACCATGTCCAGCAACCTGCCTTGCACGCCTTCTTCTATATTCGCTTCATCATTAGCGATCACCGCCTGCATCGTAAGGAATAACAGAAAAGTAACTACCGCACTGAGGCTTACTCCGATTGCATAACGTACCAGCATAGTGATTACCTAGCGTGAGCTTCCTAGTTCTTTTCTGTAGAGATTGCGACTTCGCGCAATCCCGCCGCTCTGGCTGCGTTTAGCACAACCATTAATTTTTCGTTCGTTGACTGCTTGTCCGCTTGTATGACTAGTCCACCCTTGGGATTCTCCGCATGCAGCTTTTCTATGTGCGCACGCACCGTAGCCGGATCAACGCGCTTTTTATCTATCCAGATTTCACCATTCTGGCTGATGGCTATCAAGATCGCCACGGTTGGCTTCTGTTGCGAGGTTAACGCATCCGGTCGTGCAATCTGAATGCCGGATTGTTTGATAAAGGTCGCCGTGACGATGAAGAAAATCAGCATGATGAACACCACATCGAGCATCGGTGTAAGATTGATGTCTGCGTCCTCGTCACCGGGCCCTCTACGTCTTAACCGCCTTCGCATCGTTCGCTCCTGCTAATTCTGTGTGCTGTTTAGTGATCCAGCGTCAAGTGATCTTCGAACAACTCAACTTCATAGTCGACCTTGCGGCGCAAGTACGTGCTGCCGACCATACCGGATAGTGCTGCAATCATCCCCGACATGGTTGGAATAGTCGCCATCGAAACACCAGCAGCCATCGACCGAGCATTGCCGCCCTGTGTCGCCATGGCATCGAATACCATAATCATGCCGGTCACTGTACCGAGCAAGCCAAATAACGGACACAGCGCAACACAGGTCTGAATGATCGGCAGCGAACCGGTTATTAAATCTGAAGCTTCAGAGATGATACCTTCACGCACTTGATGAGCGCTCCAGGAGTTTCTCTCTGCCCGGCCCTCCCACTTTTCGGTGGCCTTGAGCACGATCTTTTTGTGCTCGGATTGAAAAAACCATATTCGCTCGAAAATCAACGTCCACATCAAAAAGGTGATGGCAGCGATAAACCAAAGTACATTGCCCCCCATTTCCATGAAGCGAAGAATCGCAAGATAAGCGTCGCCTAACATCTATCGAGCGCTCCTATTGGTAACTGGGTCACGAGAAAAAACCAGCCCTAGCCTAACGGCTGACCGGCTTTCTCCGCGTGTTCTGCAATAATTCCCGCACTCTGCTCTTCAATCACATGAATCACGGATTTAGAACGTGCGTTAACCAGCGCATGCATCAGGGTCATCGGAATCGCTACGCATAGACCCAGTACTGTGGTCATCAGTGCTTTGGAAATACCACTAGCCATGGTCTTGGGGTCACCTGCACCGAATAACGTGATTGCCTGGAAAGTTTCGATCATGCCGATAACTGTTCCTAACAAGCCGGTCAATGGTGCCACCACAGAGATTACCTGGATCAGCGTGATGTTACGGGTGAGCCTGGGTGTCTCCCCGAGTATCGCTTCACCGAGTTTCAGTTCCAGAGTTTCGACGTCAACGTCTTTATTTTCCTCATAGACCTGCAACACTCGTCCTAGCGGGTTGTCGTCGCTGGGTGTCGGGTTTTTACGTTGCGCATTCACCTTGGCGCCGACCATGAACAAGGTTATGAGTCGTTCAAGCGCAAGTAGAATACCAATGAATCCGCCGAAGATAATAATTGCGCCGACCATGCCACCCTGTCCATTACAAAACGGCATGTAGCAATCTACAATGGAACCAAACGAGCCCACTTGTTCACCGATGGTCGCAGCTTGAATCAGCAGCGCCAACAGTGATCCGCGTAACGGGTCGATGGAAAATTCAATGATCTCGCCAGGTGCGGCATCTTGTACCGCGCGAGCGGTATCCACGTGGCGTCCGGTCGGCTGGCGAGCCAACTCTAGAATGGTTTGTGTGTCGACGTTCCATTGCAGGTACTCACCTTCACCCAGCAGTGCATAAGAGCCCACTCGGACGATTTCGGTGTTTACCTTTTCGCCGGAAAGTTTGGTTATGGTGCCGGCAAATTTGACGACTTTGCCGGATTCCGTCATTTCACGTTGTAGCTCAAACCATAAATCTTCCATCTCAGAAATGGTTGCCAACTGGCTGGCCGTACCCATTTTCTTGGCCAACTCACCAAGCCATTCACCACGATTCGGGTACTGAGCAGAAATCAGAGAAGCTTCAAACAAACCACGTGTATCGCCCGACACCTGTTGCAGAACACCAAACAACTCACGCAAACTGCCAAGACGCTTATCCAGCGCTTCGCTCAAATCACCAATACGAATTTCATTTTCTTCGAATTGGGTTTCCAGGCGATCGGAACGACGCTCCTCACGAGCACGTTCGCCCTCGGCATCCTTCAGCAAGCCCGCCTGTTGAGCTTTGTCCTGCGCGAAACGACGTTCACGAGCCACGTGATCTCGTGATTCGACAACTTTGCGCTGCCGGACGTTATCCAACAATTGGTCCAGTGAGTCTGCCTCATTGACCACAAGGTCGCTCTCTACAGAGGCTACTGCAGCCTCTTCAGCATTAACATAAGGGGCTAATAGAAGCAGTCCGCCCAGAAAAAGATTCTTTAAATTCATAGATGCTCTCATCTCGCAACCTCCGCACCATGCACCGGAATGTTAAACATGTCTTGAGTGGCCTGCTGTCGGGCCATACGAATACCCTGCCGTATAGGAGATTGGTAATCGTCGCTAATCGGCTCAAAAGATTTGGTGTTCCGGTTATACATGCCTGTCTCTTTGCCATCGGGTGTTTGATACACCAGTGCAACCCGTCCGACTTTGAGAATGTCGACGTTGCGTTCGGTGTCACCAATCAAAATCGTGTCACCGTAGGTTTCCATCGTGCGCCCGTACTCATTCTCGATCTGGTAGGCGCGCAGCACTTGAGAGAATTTTTCAGAAACCGCAACGTCGGCACGATCCATTATTTCGCGTAAACGATCAACCCGATCGTTACGCTCTTTCAACAGGAACGGCATATCGAGGCTGACGAACTGTTCGATGCCATCGATCATGCGCAGCATCAGCGGTGTGATCTGACGCTCGATGACAGTCACCTTATCGATAGACTCTGATAAATCAGTCATCTCTATTTCTTGATTTGCTATCTGCTTTTCAAGCTGGCGGTTATATACCCGCAGACCTTCGATTTCCTTGAGTACTGTTTTGTACGCGCTCAACAGCTTGCGGGTTTCTTCCGTCAAGTTGTCGATCTTCGATTGAGATCTGGTGGCTGCTTGATTGATTTGCTCAGCAACCTGAAAGATATCTGACAACGTCGTTGCCGATACCGCCGTGCTCATGGAAATGAACAATAAGCCGGCCGACACACTTTTAATCAATCTAGCTATCGATTTAGGGTGCCGTAAGGTTGTGAGCCCTTGTATATGATTTTTCATTACAACTTCCTACTGGAAAGATCCGTTCGTTCTTGTCACTTGAAACATGCTCTACCCATCCTGCGCGGTAACACCACCAGGTTGGGTTTCATTTTGCATGCCGCAAGTGTCTTATTATGGCTATTGCCTGGTCTCGTACTACTTAACCGCGTAGACAAGACTCACATTAGCGCTTACCGGGAGAAAGTATGATTCGCCCGCCCCATTCCGTTGGCGAAGGATTAACAAACCCCCTGTAGATGTCAAGCCTAAGGGCGTGTCTTATGTAAGCAATCCATTCAGGCAGACATTTGTCCAAGTCGCCACAAGCCATTCTTAGTCGCCACAGGCGTTCTTAAGTCGCCAGGTGAGCTGAAAAATGCGCCAATGTTCGTTGCAGCGCCAAAGCCGAGGCATCTGCGTCGTAACTGGCACGATGATCGCAATTAAAACCATGGTCGGCTGCGTAGACATAAACCGGCGAATCTGGCTGAGCCTGACGAATTGATTCCACGTCGCTCATGGAGATGTGCGCATCGCGTTCGCCAAAGTGCATGATGACCGGACAGTCCGGCGATTTATCCATTTGACCCGCAATACCTCCGCCATAGTAGGCGCTCGCGGCAGACACGTTGTTGAGATCGCAGGCCGCGAGCCAGGTTAACAAACCACCAAAACAGTAGCCGACAACCCCAACCTTGCCGTGTGTAGCAGCGGTATCAATGGCGGTCTGAATATCTACCAGGGCCATGGACATATCGAGTTTCTGGAAAGCAATTTCAACGCCCTTACCCATGTCCGCTTCTTCATAGCCAAGCTCAATGTCAGTATCCACGCGATCAAATATTTTCGGTGCAACCGCGTAGTAGCCAGCCGCTGCGTAGCCGTCGGTCACTTCGCGTATGTGCTGGTTTACGCCAAATATCTCCTGCACCACAACCACCGCAACCTTGGCTTCGCCATCCGGCTCGGCAACATAAGCACCAAACTCAAATCCGTCTGCCGCCGTCAATTGAATATTTTGTCCCATATGCCCCTCTTTATAGTTCCCGTAACAATAGTTCCACCGACGATAGTTGCCCGGCAAGATAAGGGCAAGCGCTCGTCCAAATTTGCGAAAAGTTGTCGGAAGTTGCAAAAAGCCGCTCATTACGTCGTAATACTCGCCATGGCATCTTCCATATTAGTGGTAGAGGATGAACCTGAAATTCTCGAGTTACTGAGTTTCACCATGACGCGTGCGGGTTTTGAAGTCGTTGGCGCGGAGTCATCCGAACACGCGTTAAAACTGCTCGATCAGGCACAACCTGACCTCGCCATCATCGACTGGATGTTACCCGGCATGAGTGGTGTCGATCTTGCCCGGCAACTACGCCGCGACGAGTTGACCGCAAATCTACCGATCATCATGTTGACCGCTCGCAGCGAAGAAGCAGACAAATTGCGCAGCTTCGAATCCGGTGTGGATGACTACGTGACCAAACCATTTTCGCCCCGTGAATTGATTGCACGCGTCAAAGCATTGTTGCGCAGATCAGGCGCCCCCGAGGATAACGTCCTCGAAGTCGAAGGTATCCGCCTGGATATGAACAGCCACCGGATCACCATCGGCGGTAGCCCCGTCCATCTGGGACCCACGGAATATCGCTTACTGGAACTGCTGATGGGCCACCCAGACCGTGTCTTCGATCGCAGTCAGCTACTCGACCGCGTTTGGGGTCGCGCGGTCTATGTCGATGAACGTACCGTCGACGTACACGTGCTGCGTCTGCGTAAAATATTGCAACCCCACGATCTGCACCATCTCATTCAAACCGTACGTGGCGCAGGCTATATGTTCTCCAAACGAACCTAGACAACGATCGCCCCAAAAGCCAATTTAACTGATCACGTTTTCCGCACAGTAAAGGCCGCCAGCCCGAATTTCATATTACACAGCCTAAAAACGCAGCGCCGGGCGAGCGCAAGTCAGCGAAGTAATATGAAATTCGGTCTGGTGACCGCTATCGAGAGCGGAAAAAGTCGCGCTTAGCAATGCTTGATTGGTCGATTTTTTTCGATCCGCTGGCAGGCATTTCAGCAAACCCCTATAGTCAAATGACCAAATTCAAAGGAGTCGTCCATAGTGACGCAGGTGAACGATTCGATTGCAGCCATACTTTGGGATTTCGGCGGCGTGCTGACTTCCAGTCCGTTTGAAGCGTTCAATGTGCTCGAAGATTCGCTGGGTGCGCCGCGGGATTTTATCCGTGGCATCAACGCCACCAATCCGGAACACAACGCCTGGGCTAAATTTGAATCAAACCAAGTAAGCTTGGCAGAGTTCGATGAGTTGTTCGCTGCTGAATCTGCCGCCCAAGGCCACACGATCCCCGGTCGCGAAGTAATTGCGCGTCTGAGCGGCGACCTCAGGCCGCGCATGGTTGAAGTGCTGCGGCGCTGCAAAGAGCATTTTAAAGTGGCCTGCATCACCAACAATGTAAAAGCTGGTACCGGCCTAGGCATGAGTCGCAGTACAACCAAGGCAGATGCTATCGCTGACGTGATGGCGTTATTTGACCTGGTGGTGGAATCGAGTATCGAGGGTATTCGGAAACCTAACCCTGACATCTACAAATTGACCTGCGAGCGGCTGGATATCAACACCGACCGCACCGTTTTCCTTGATGACCTGGGGGTCAATCTCAAGCCCGCCAAGGCACTCGGGATGCATACAATCAAAGTTCTCAATGAACGCCAAGCTATCGAAGATCTCAGCGAAATTACCGGTATCAGCTTCGGCTGATCGAACTCGGGGTCTGTTGTTGCAACAACGCCTCCACCTCCGCAGACAATGGTATTGAAGGCGCTGCCCCTTCCCGGGTAACCGCCAACGCGCCCGCAGCGCTCGCTTTGGGCAGCGCTTGACCGAGGTTTTGACCACTGACCAGCGCCGCCAGCAGATAACCGACAAAAGCGTCTCCGGCAGCGGTCTCATCAATTGGCGTCACTTGAAAAGCCCCCAACTGCAGCCGCCGTTCCTGCGCGGCATCAAAACAGATCAATCCATCTTCGCCCATGGTCAGCACGGTACTGGTTTGCGGGTAGGCGTGTACCAGCATATCGAAAGCAGCCGCTGAGTTGGTTGCACCGGCCAGGGCCATTGCCTCCGGTTCATTCACCACTAACAGGCTGAGCAGTTCGATCGGATAGCGGTCAATGCGCTCATCTGCCGGCGCGACGTTGAGGGCTACATTCGCTTGTTGATCCGCAGCCATGCGTATCACCCGGTCAACATCGTTTATTTCATTCTGCAACAACAACCAGTCACCCGGTTGCAGGCAATCCACGGCTTGTGCAATCAACGTATCCGGAATCTGTCGGTTACTACCGCCACTGATGACAATGGCATTGTGACCGGTAGGATCAACTTGAATTACGGCATGTCCCGAAGGGCCGTCCAATTGCAGCACGCCCTCGACATCGATACCGTCGGCGCGCAATTGCTCAAGCAACATGTCACCGTCGCTACCCACGGCACCAAAATGTGCGACCGATACACCTGCCCGAGCCGCGGCTAATGACTGATTCAGACCTTTGCCACCGGCAAACACCTGACGCTCTACACTGGCAACGGTTTGCCCGGCTATCACTATTGTTGGCACGCCGTAGACAAAATCTATGCACAGGGAACCAACGTTTACGAGCTTCGCCAAGGGTGTTTTACGCCGGGCGCGCGAGTTCCACAGCCGCGTCCTGCACCGCACGAATAATCTTATCGTAACCAGTGCAACGGCAGAGATTTCCGGCTAACCAATAGCGGATCGTGGATTCATCCGGATCTGGATTTTTCTCCAGCAACGCCTTGCTAGCGATAATGAAACCCGGCGTGCAAATACCGCACTGTAGTGCAGCATGTTCGAGGAATTTCTGCTGGAGCGGATGCAGTTGTTCACCCGCCACGCCTTCAATCGTCGCGACCTCTTTACCTTCTACTTCGGCGCCAAGAACCAGACATGCGCATACAAGTCGGTCATCAACCATTACCGAACAGGCACCACAATCACCGGTCGCACAACCCTCTTTGGTGCCGGTCATGCCGAGTTCATCGCGCAGCACATCAAGCAGAGTTTGATTGGGTTCACATAAAAATTCTTCAGCTTGTCCGTTGATGCGGCTGGTTACGTGTATTTTAGACATTGCTCAGGCTCCCGAAGCTCGTTGTTTTGCGATTCCGACGGCGCGACGGCAGAGCACCGCAATCACCTTGTTGCGATATTCCGCGGTGCCTCGTTTGTCACTGATAGGCGACGCCGCAGCCGTACAGGCTTCTCCTGCGGCTTGGATCGCAGCCTCATCCAGTTTGGTACCGACTAGTGCCTCAGCGGCACCCGGTACCAATATCACGGTGGGTGCAACTGCGCCGATTGCCACCCGGGCAGCACTGCAGGTACCGTCGGACTCGAGCGTAAGACAGACACCACAACCCGCCACGGCGATATCCATCTCGGTCCGTGGGATGAAACGCAGGTACGCATCTTTTGTGTTGGCGCCAGGCACAGGGATCTTGAGGCCTAATAAAAATTCTCCGTCGGCCAGTGCATTGGTGCCCACGCCAGTAACAAAATCCTCAACTGGCATCTGTCGGCCACCGCTGGCATTGGCAATATCACATACGGCACTGACAGCTATCAGTGCTGGAATACTGTCCCCGGCAGGAGACGCGTTGCACAAATTTCCACAAATGGTGGCACGCCCTTGAATTTGTGTAGAGCCAATGAGATCCCCCGCTTCGACCACCCCGGGCAGCAACGCCTTGAGCGCTTCGTTTTCATTCATCAAGGCACTGCAAACCGCGGCACCGATGTAAATTTCATCCGCGCCAATTTCCAAACGGTTGGTCGCGGCAAGTTTTTTGATGTCGACCAAGGTGCGTGGTGTGCGATCTGTTGAGCGCATCTGCACCAGCACATCGGTGCCGCCAGCAAGTAGCTGAACACGATCGCCGCCTTGCGCATACTCACTAAGAGCAGCAATTACTTCATCCACAGTCTGCGGTGCTACGTAGGCATATGCCCCCATCGAATGTCTCCCTGTGTAAAACCAGTATTTATTGAAGCAGACAAATTTAGCATGAGACCAGTACATGCGAACAGGGCTGTGCCGAATTAAGATTTTTCATCTAGTTCCACCGGCCTGCTGCATTTAGAATGGCCCACCTTTTACGACGACGGGAAGCGGTCATTTCAGCATCACAACGATCCCAGCAAGATCCTCTGCAAGCACATCTTGCGGCACATATCGAGCATCTCATCGACCACTGGCATAGCGCTCTGGCCAACTACCAGTTTGACGGTGCCTGGTTGAGCGCAGGGCAAGCGGAACTTCACTTCCAGGATGACCATGGTCCAAAGTTCAAAGCCAACCCTTATCTAGCGCAGTGGGTCAATCCACAGTATCTGAGTCCCGGTGCACGCCTGCTGTTGCGGGTGGGGCAAAAGCCACTGTTGTTTATTCATCAACCTGCAGATTACTGGCACGCAGTGGCCCCACTGCCCGCAGAACTCGAGCCTTTTGTGGAGATTCGCAGCTTCGCCGACCCCGAGGACCTGTTAAACGCGTGCCAGCGTGAAATGACGACTGGACTGCGACTGGCACATATCGGTCCGTCCAGTCAGACGAACGAGTCGTTTGGTGAGTCAAACCCAGTAGCGTTAACCAATTATCTGCATTTTCATCGTGCCAGGAAGACGCCCTACGAACTCGAAGCGATGCGTCAAGCGAGCGATATCGGCGTGCGCGGCCATCTCGCAGCGGCAACCGCGTTTGCTGCCGGGGGCACGGAATTTGAAATTCATATGGCCTTCTTACAAGCGTCCCAGCAGGCTGAGTTGGACCTTCCCTACGGCAACATCGTCGCGCTCAACGAGCACGCCAGCATCCTGCACTACCAACATCAGGACCGGCACCACACCACGCCAGCGCAAAGCTTGCTTCTCGATGCGGGGGGTAATTATCGCGGCTACGCTAGTGATATAACCCGCACCTACGCGACAGATGGAGACGCACACCAGTCTTTCGCAGAGTTGCTTGAGCTGATGGAGGACCATCAGCAGGCGCTCACCGCAAGTGTTCGCCCCGGCATAACCTTTGCCGGATTGCACGAACAAATGCATCGCCAGCTTGGCCAGGTGCTGGTCGCTTGCGGCATTGCAACCTGCAGCGCTGAAGCCGCCATGGTCACTGGATTGACCGAGGCGTTCTGCCCCCACGGCCTGGGTCATTTACTGGGGCTGCAGGTGCATGATGTCGGTGGCCATCTGGCCGATGATCAAGGTAACAGTGCACCACCGCCCGCTAACTATCCGACTTTGCGTTTTACCCGGGCGATTGATGTCGATCACGTGTTCACCATCGAACCAGGTCTGTACTTCATACCTTCGTTGCTGAAAGACCTGCGAAAAAATAAAGCGGCGGTGAATTGGCAGCTCGTTGACGCCCTGCGCGGCTATGGCGGGATTCGTATCGAGGACAACTTGCGCGTCGTTGCCGACGGCGCAGAAAACCTCACCCGCGATGCATTCAAGAAGCTCGTTGATGAAAGATAGCCGGCTGAACGCGCAGCGTATCTTCAGCGACCCGCCTCTTATGGGCTCAGCCCCCATTGATTTGAAGTTTGCACCCGACGGCAGTTTTGTCAGCTACCGACGGGCGGCCGAGGATGATCGCGAGCGCATGGATCTTTGGCGTGTAGAACTCGCCAGCGGTGAGCACAGTCTCTGGATAGATGCTCGCACCTTGAGCGACCCAGACTTGGAACCAGGTGCAGATGTGCACGCGTTAACGGACGCCGAGCGTGCCGAACGTGAACGGCGCCGACAGTTCAGCTTTGGCATAAACGAATATCATTGGCATCCGGATGGCAACCACCTGCTGCTGCCCTTCGACGGCCAGGCCTTGTTGATAGATGTTTCGAGCGAAGATCATGAACCGCGGCGTGTGTGCCCGGCGAATACCCGGCAAAGCGGGTTTCAATTGTCACCAACCGGCAAGTTTCTCAGTTACGTGCGCAATGGTGACCTCTATTTCACTGAAGTCGATGCCCGTATCGAAACCCGTTTGACGAGTGATGCGAGTGAAACCGTAGAAAACGGCTTGCCTGATTTTCTGGCCGCCGAGGAAATGCATCGCTTTACAGGCCATTGGTGGTCAAAGGATGAACAGTATCTGGTGTTCTGCAAAGTAGACAACTCACCGGTACGCATCAGTTATCGGCTCGAAATGCAGGCCAGTGGCGTGAACACGGTTGCACAACGCTACCCCTATGCTGGAGAAACGAACCCGAAAGTAGAACTGTGGTTGGTCGAGGTAGCGTCAGGTGAATGCTCACGCATCTGGCAGGACGGACCCCTCGATGCCTATTTAGCACGCATCAACATGGGTGCCGAAGAGCTGGTCATGCAGACAACCGACCGCCTGCAGCAGCGATTGCGCATCTCAAGCTACAACATGGAAAACAACACCTGGCAGCAGCGCTTTGAAGAGACCTCTGCGAGCTGGATTAATTTGACGGACGACTTACGCCTGCTGGACGATGGACGCATACTTTTTACTTCCGAACAAAGTGGCACACGGCGCGCCTTAATCCTGAATATTGACGGTGAGACAGCAGAGTTATCCGGACCGACCCACATCAAAGCCATCCTCGATGTTGTGCAAGACACCGTCTATGTGTCGGGCTGGGATGAAACGCCCATTGAAAACCATCTGTTTGCGATCAGTTTGAGCGGAGCGCCGTGCCAACGCCTCACCACCGCCCCTGGCTGGCACGATGTCGTCGTCGATGCCAAACAAGAACGTTATCTCGACCGCGCGAGCAGTGAGCTCAAGCCGGTATCTGTACATGTGTGTGAACTGAGCGGTGAAAAAACACGGCTGGAAATTTATACTGAAAATATTGTTGACGGACATCCTTACGCACCTTATCTGGCCAGACACAGCTACGCAGAATTTGGCGAGATACACGCTGAAGACGGGCAACGACTTTGCTATCGGCTGACCCCACCTGCTGAAATCACAGGCAAGCATGCCACCATTGTTTATGTTTATGGCGGACCCGGCCCACAACAGGTGACCCGGACCTGGAGCCCTTTGACCGTGCAGCTGTTTGCTCAACATGGTTTTGGCGTACTCGAATTGGACAACCGCGGTAGCGGCAACCGCGGCAGACGTTTTGAATCACCCCTCTACAAAAACATGGGTACTGTGGAAGTGATTGATCAGGTTCGTGGTCTGCGCGTGTTGGATGACTACAGCTGGGCGGACAAATCCAGAGTCGGTGTATTCGGCCACAGTTATGGTGGCTATATGACATTGATGTGCTTGTCTCAAGCCAGCGAACACTTCTGCGCCGGTGTCGCGGTAGCGCCTGTTTGCGATTGGCGAATATATGATAGCCACTACGCCGAGCGCTTCATGGGTCTGCCCCAGGACAATACCGAAGCCTATCGGCAAGCGGCAGTGCTGCCGCATTTGCACAAGCTAAGCGCACCGTTGCTGCTGATGCACGGCATGGCAGATGACAACGTGCTATTCACCCACAGCACCATGATCATGGCAGAGCTACAAAAGCTCGGCACGCCATTTGAACTGATGACTTATCCTGGCGCCAAACACTCGATGCAGGAGCGAGATGTCTCCATTCATCGTTTTAACATGATTGTCGACTTTTTTACCCGCCATCTTTCACCCGCTATATTTCCGACGCTATCTGAGGGCTGACGCTGCATGAGCAAAATAACAACCCGCAAGGCAAACACGGACGACCTCGACTTTATTCGCGAAAGCAACCGCGCCATGGCAGCGGAAACGGAAGATGTCGGCCTTGAGCCGAAAACACTGCTTAAAGGCATAGAGTATTTGCTGGCACATGCCAACGAAGGGATATATCTGATCGCCGAGCAAAATGGCGCACGCGCGGGTACTTTGATGGTCACATTTGAGTGGAGCGATTGGCGCAACGGCCGTTTCTGGTGGATACAAAGCGTCTATGTACCGCAAACTTTTCGGCGTCGGGGGGTGTATCGCGCCATGCACGAAGCGGTTCGTAAACTGGCCCTGGCCGATCCCCAAGCGTGCGGCATCAGGCTATACGTAGAACGTGAAAACAGCGTCGCGCAACAACCCTATCAGCGCATTGGCATGGAAGAGACCCATTATCGCCTCTATGAAGAATTGTTGGCTCGCACGGACGGATAAAGTAAAGAAATTGTCCCGGGTAGCCTGAGCCAGGGCGCATCTGTTTCGATCAACAATCGCCCCAACGGTATTTGCCGGGCCACCGCACGTTCTAGTGAGGTTCCAGGTTCTTGTAGATAATTAAGGTGGTAGTCCGAGTCGACACACACAGATGTGTTAATTACATCGTGTGGGTGTGACGGTCAGATTGCAGCGCGCCTGCGAGATAGGTTTCTATTTTTGTTCGGGCCATATCATCTTGATCGTTGAACTGAACACCGATGCCAGCAGCGCGATTGCCCTGGGCGCCTTTTGGCGTTATCCAGACGACTTTACCGGCGACCGGTAATTTCTCTGGTTCGTCCATCAAATTCAACAACATGAACACCTCATCGCCTAAGTCATATTCCTTCTTGGTTGGTATGAACAGACCACCGTTCTGGATGAAAGGCATATAGGCCGCGTACAGCACTGCTTTGTCTTTGATGGCCAAAGACAATATACCGTTACGAACTCCGCGTTTTGGTGCTGACATGAGGTAATGACGTCCTGATATTCGGTTTTAATAGTCTGCGGTGCCTGACAGCCTGTCAATGGCAAAAGTATGATGTGGACCTCATTTTATAGCGTTTATGCCGGTCTTCGACGTTGCAATTGTAACCAGCGCACAATCAGGCGTTCAAGGAGGAGGCGCGAATTCGCGGAATTAGTGGATTCTATCTGGCGACGTATCGACAACAATTCCGACGCAAATTCCGCTAACTCCCGAGCATCTATGCTGCAATCAGGAATCGGTGCCGGGCCAAGATGCAGTAACAAGCGCCGGTACCATCGCCCCAGCCAGGCGACCAGATCGGTCTTTAGCACGTCATCCACTGCACTGCTTAAGGATGCCATCTGCAAACCAGCCAGCCACACCGTCATATCTACACTGGCGTGTTCGCTTGGAAGCGGCACCGCCAGTGGTGCATAACCGAACTCGGCAAATTCGGTTTCGCTCAACTGCAGGTTCTGTGCTTGCAGCCACGACTTGGCCAATGCCGCATCTGGCGCAACCTGAAAACGCTGGCAGCGACTACGTACAGTGGGTATCAGCTTGCCCCAGAATGGCGTGGCGAGCAGCAGATGGGTGTTCGGCGGTGGTTCTTCCAGGGTTTTCAACAGGGCATTGGCCGCATTGTCATTCAGCAGATGCGCATCGAGGATGGCCGCAACTTTGCGCGGCGCAGCTTGGCGGGTTTGTACCGCAAATTCATTCAACCGACGTATTTGATCGACCTTGATTTCCGCACCGTCAGGGACAATCCAGCGAAAGTCGGTATGGGCAAATACCTCTACGTCTCGCACCACTTTTTCTTCGAGCAACATCATGGCGATGTGCTTCAACAGTTCCTCATGACCCCAGCCAGGCGCGCAGGTCAGAGCGATGGCGTTGGGCAGTTGGTCGGCCTGGCGCAGCATATCCAGCCGTTCAGCTACGCCTTGATGCCACGGGTAGCGGACCTTCATAGCCGTTGTCCGGGCTGATCCCTGGCCTGGGAAATGAAGGCACGCAGAACTGCAGTGATACTTTGCTCAACGGCGGCCAGAGGTTGACTGGCATCAATGGTGTGAATACGTGCTTCGCTAGCGGCGCGTTGTACATAACCACGACGCACCGCGGCAAAAAATTCAATTTGTTCTTGTTCCATGCGGTCCTTTTCGCGCGCCGCAATGCGCGCTTGTCCTAATTCAGGATCGAGATCGAGGTACAGGGTTAAATCGGGCCGGAGCTCCCCCTGCACCCACGTTTCCAGATCAGCCACATGCTGCAACGGCACCCCTCGGGCCGCGCCCTGATAGGCATAAGAAGCATCGGTGAAGCGGTCGCAAACCACCCATTGGCCGGCAGCCAGGCGTGGCTTTATTTCATTCTCAACATGCTGACTACGCGCCGCAAATACCACTAGCAATTCGGTCAGCCCGTTGACCTCTTCGTCCCAAACCGCCAACAAGGTCTGCCTCAGCGCTTCCGCCATCGGTGTACCGCCTGGTTCTCTGGTTCGGTAAAAATCAATGCCTTGTTCCTGCAACAACGTACAGATGGCTTCGAGATTGGTAGATTTACCGGCACCTTCGGACCCTTCCAGGGTTATGAACCTGCCAGTCTGTGCCATTTTCAAGAACCCCTGCGAACATTGAGTTGATATCTACGCACAGCTTGATTGTGCTCCGCAAGCGTACGTGAAAACTGGCTTGAACCATCCCCCTTGGCGACGAAATACAGAAAGTCTCCCGGCGCAGGTGCTGCGGCTGCGCCTAGCGACAGTCCAGAAGGCAGTGAAATAGGTGTTGGCGGCAAGCCACGCACACGGTAGGTGTTGAAAGGTGAATCGATCTGCAGGTGAGCACGGGTCAGGTTACCGTCAAAAGCCTGCCCCAATGCATAAATAACGGTGGGATCCGTTTGCAACATCATGCGTGCCTGCAATCTGGCATGGAAGACTTGACTGATCTGCGCCCGATCCGCTTCCAGGCCGGTTTCTTTTTCGATAATTGAAGCGAGAATGACCAATTGCGCGGGATCCGTTAAAGCCAACCCGTCTGCCCTGCCGCGCCAGGCTGCATCAAGTTCACTCAACATCAATTCATGGGCACGCATCAACAGCATGCGATCGCTGTCCCCACGCCGGAACTGATAGGTGTCCGGAAAGAACATACCTTCGGCAAAATCCGTTTGTAAGCCGAGTTCCACCCGCAACGCATCTGCATCGGTGGCGGACAACTCATGATCGATACGGGTATCTGCCGCCAGGCGTTGCAACAAATCGTGCACCGTCGCTCCTTCAGCGATTCTGAAACCGTAAGTGATGACCTGACCTTGAGTGAGCTGCTCAAGCAGTAGCCGGGGTGAAATACCACCAGGTAATGCATATTCACCGGCCTGCAGACGGGTCTCGGCACCGGTTAACTTACCCAGCAACACCAACCGGCGTTCGTCGGCTAAATAGCCTCTATTGTGAAGATCCCTGGCTAACGACGATAACGACTGACCAGATTGCAGATGAAGATCAAAGCTGGCCGAGTTTGTCTCCATCGGCGTATCTGCCCAAGACATGAATTGCCAATAGAAGTATGCGAACACTGCGGATGCAGCCACCAGCCCAACACAAAACAAACCCAGAAGTTTGCGTCGTCGCCTGTTCACGAATCAAACAGTGCCGAAAATGAGCGTTCCGTTGGTACCACCAAAACCGAAGGAGTTGCTGGCTGCGGCTTTAATGCTGACGTCACGGGCCACATTTGGCACGTAATCAAGGTCACATTCAGGGCTTGGCTGGTCCAGGTTAATGGTTGGTGGTAGTACCTGGTCGGTCAGTGCCTTGATGGTGAAAATCGCCTCCACGGAACCCGCCGCTCCAAGCAGATGCCCGATCATCGATTTAGTCGAACTGATCGCCACTTTGGTATCGTCGCCGAAAACAGTTTTCACCCCCCGAGTCTCCGCAACATCACCGAGCGGTGTCGAGGTGCCGTGGGCGTTAACGTAGCCTACTTCGTCTGCATTAAGGCTCGCGTCTTTCAGCGCATTCATCATCGCTGCAGCGCCACCCTCGCCGTTTTCAGAAGGTCCGGTGATGTGGTAGGCATCTCCGCTCATGCCAAAGCCAAGCATTTCGGCATATATCGTCGCGCCGCGCGCTTTGGCACGTTCATACTCTTCGAGGACCACGACCCCGGCGCCATCACCAAGGACGAACCCATCTCGTTCAACATCCCAGGGCCGGCTGGCAAGCTGAGGATCGTCATTGCGCGTAGACAGCGCTTTCATGGAATGAAAAGCTGCAACACAAATGGGTGAAGTAGCATATTCTGAACCGCCCGCTACCATCACATCGGCTTCACCATATTGGATCATGCGCGCGCCGAAGCCGATGTTATGAGTGCCGGTTGTGCAGGCTGTAACAATTGCGATGTTCGGTCCGCGAAAGCCATAACGGATCGACAAATTACCCGAGATCATGTTGATCACAGAGCCAGGTACAAAGAACGGAGAGACTCTGCGCGGACCGCTTTTTACCAGCGTAGTGTGAGTGTCTTCAATGGTATTGATGCCACCAATACCAGAGCCGATGGCCACGCCAATGCGATCCGCATCATCTGCATGAGCCTCAATACCAGCGTCGGCTATTGCCTGCGCACCGGCAATCAGGCCGAACTGAATGAAAGGATCCATGCGGCGGGCTTCGTTGGCCTGCAGATATTCCGTAACATCGAGGTCTTTAACTGCCGCGCATATCTTCACGCCGAATTTTTCGGTATCGAAGTATTCATTAAGCCCTACGCCGCTTGTTCCCGCTAACGCAGCACGCCAGGAATCTGCCACGGTGTTGCCAATTGGCGAGACCATGCCCATGCCTGTGACAACAACTCTTCTTCTACTCATAGGTTTCTATTCATAGGTTTGTAATCATAGCTTTTCCATGAACATTATCAGCTTACACCACGACGCGGCAACGCGGGTTGCTGGTTGAGTTATGTACAGGGCTTTGATAAAGATGGGCGGCCCCACAGGGCTCCGTCCATCTTCGCAGCGACACTTGGTCCGAGGACGGCGTCGAACCTACTGGTGGGCCAATATGTAGTCGATGGCGTCTTTGACCGTCGTGATCTTCTCAGCTTCTTCGTCCGGAATTTCTGTTTCAAACTCCTCTTCGAGCGCCATCACGAGTTCAACGGTATCAAGTGAATCAGCACCAAGGTCTTCAACAAAAGATGCGTCGTCTTTGACTTCGTCATCCTTTACACCGAGTTGCTCACAAATTAGTTTTCTTACGCGTTCTTCAACACTACTCATGCTAAAGGTATCTCCCTAAATAGGTTCCTGAGGTGCAGGGCGTGCGCATTCTATAGATGCGATTTCAGCAACGCAAGCAAGCTTTTGGCTTGACATGCAATGCTGTATTTCTCAAGCGGCATACAATCCGCCATTAACGTGTAACGTCTGTGCCGTGATGTAACCGGCTTCTTCGCTGACAAGGTAGGCAACCGCACTTGCCACCTCACTAACCTCACCCATACGGGCGAGCGGAATTCTTTCCAACATCGCGGCTGTTTGTTCGTCATTGAGTTTTGCGGTCATATCGGTACCGATAAAGCCGGGCGCGACGGTGTTTACTGTTATGTTACGTGAAGCAACTTCCAGCGCCAGCGCTCTACCGAAACCTTCGATCGCAGCCTTCGAGGCAGCATAGTTGCTCTGCCCCGGATTGCCCATGCGCGATACCACTGAGCCAATATTAACAATCCGCCCCCACCGCGCCTTCAGCATACCCCTCAGTACGGCCTTGGTGACCCGGTACAGACCATTCACATTGGTTTCCAAGACGTCGCCCCATTCATCTTCGCTCATGCGCAACAACAGATTGTCACGCGTAATGCCCGCATTGTTGACCAGTACCAGGGGTGCTTCTGAAATCTCTACAATATTTTTCAGCAGGGTTTTTATCGATTCCGGATCCTGCAAAACGAGTTCCATACCGACGCCACCCTCACCGAGCGCATCGCTGATCTGCATCGCACCTGTGCTGGTGGTGGCGGTTCCGACGACAAACAAACCATCATTCACCAATCGCTCGGCTATAGCTGCGCCAATACCCCGTGAAGCGCCGGTGACAAGAGCGGTTTTCCTGGTCATTTAAAGACAATCCTCTGCTAAGCGGTGTCAGGTTGAACGCAAGGTTTCAAGACCATCAAGACCGGCCAGACCAACCGTTGGGGTGTCGCGAGAAATTCTACGGATCAGACCAGCAAGTACGCTACCCGGACCGCATTCAGCAAACTCAGTGACACCTAATGCGACCATCTGCTCAACACAACTCGACCACAGCACCGGTTGAGCGATTTGCGCGAGTAAGTTGGCACGTAGCACAT
>SMVB01364496.1_pt1 | contig 34282 bp, 25 predicted proteins | sample 2456461 | NCBI WGS metagenome assembly SMVB01 (sample SAMN11095934, study PRJNA526329) | marine sediment metagenome | biome: Marine sediment; feature: Surficial sediment; material: Deep marine sediment; isolation source: Hadal surficial sediment | place: Pacific Ocean | collected 2014-05 | depth... | reverse complement strand
TGCACCACGAAGCCGACTTCGATATCGACGAAGCGGCGCTTCCGCTCGGGGCCGCCACGCTGGCGGCCGGCGCCATCCGCCTTTTGGAGGAGATGGGATAATCCGTGGAACGAATCGTGACAGAGCCGACCGCCCTGAGGCGCGCGACACGGGCAATGTTCGGTCTTTTGCTTCTGCTGGCGGCCTGTACGCCAGCCGAGCCACGCCAGGCCCCATCAGCCGAGCCACGCCAGGCCCCATCAGCCGAACCGGTCCAATCCCGACCTCCGGTCGTCTTTCCCGAAGCGTGGCGATTTTCGAGCGACGACGCACCGATGAGCGCCGAGCACGCCGTGGTCGTGAGCACGGATAGTGTCGCCAGCGCGATCGGCGCCCTGGTCATGCAGGAGGGTGGAAACGCGGTGGACGCGGCTATCGCCGTATCCTTCGCGCTGGCCGTGGTGAACCCCCAGTCCGGCAATATCGGCGGGGGCGGCTTTATGGTCGTGAGGATGGCGGATGGCACCGCAGCGGCGCTCGACTACCGCGAAAAGGCACCGCTCGAGGCCACCCGTGACATGTTCCTGGACGACCGTGGAAACTTGACCGACAGGTCAGTGGTGGGACACCTGGCAGCCGGGGTGCCGGGCTCCGTGATGGGAATGTGGGAGGCCCACCAACGTTTTGGCACACTGCCCTGGGCCGATCTGGTGGAGCCGGCGGCCGAGCTGGCCGACGGCTTCGAGGTCCACGAGCGCTTCCGCGACAACATCGTCGGCTCTGAGAGGGGCATCCGCCGCTTCCAAACAACGGCGGCCACGTTCCTCCCTGGGGGCCGGATCGTGGACCTGGGCGAAACATTTTCCCAGCCCGAGCTCGCAGCCACGCTGCGCCGCATCCGGGACCGAGGCGCCGACGGAATTTACCGGGGAGAGACCGCCGACCTGATCGTTGCGGAGATGGTGCGTGGCGACGGACTCATCTCTCATCGGGACCTGGAGGCTTACACGGCCGCCTGGCGGGACCCGATCGAGTTCACGTATCGGGGATTTACGGTGCTGTCGATGCCGCCCTCCTCCTCTGGGGGCGCCACGATGGCCGAAATGGCCAACATCCTGGAGAACTACGAGCTAGCGGAGATTCCGTGGCACTCGACCCAGATGATCCATCTCCTGGCGGAGTCCTGGCGGCGGTCTTATGCGGACCGGAACGAATATCTGGCGGACCCGGATTTCATCGATGTCCCTCTAGAGCGCTTGACGGCGAAGGTATACGCCGCCGAACGGGCCGCCGACATCACGGATCGGGCCACGCCCTCGGAGGACGTCGGGCCTGGACTGGAACCTCCACGGGAGGGGGATCACACCACGCACTTTTCCATCGTGGACGGCTCCGGCAACGCGGTGGCCGTCTCGACTACGCTCAACCTGTCGTTCGGCAGCAAGGTGACCGTGGCGGGAGCCGGGTTCGTGCTCAACAACACGATGGACGACTTCTCCGCAAAGCCGGGCACGCCCAACTTTTACGGCCTGGTCCAGGGGGAGGATAACGGCGTGGAGCCCGGCAAGAGGATGCTTTCGGCCATGACCCCCACGATCGTCAGCCGGCCCAACGGTGAGCTCTTCTTCGTCACGGGTACACCGGGCGGGGCCACCATCATCACGACGGTCTTCCAAACGATCGTGAATGTCGTGGATTACGGGATGAATGTGGTGCAGGCCGTGAACGCCCCGAGAGTCCACCACCAGCATCTGCCAGACCAGATCCGTTTCGAGCAGGGCGGGCTGCCCCCGGAGGTAGTGAGGGACTTGGAGGCCCGTGGACATACGCTGTCGGAGCGCCGTGGCATCTCGGGAGATGTTCAGGCCATCATGGTCATGCCGGACGGGACGCTCCAAGCGGCGTCCGATCCGCGCAGCGGAGGCGCGGCCGCGGGCTGGTGACCCACGCCCGAGCCCCGCGATGAACGAACTCCGCACCATCATCCCCTACTTCCGGCCCTACCTCAAAGGGGTCGTAGCGGGCCTGGCTTTCGTGGTCGTCGCCAACCTCTTCACGGTGGCCGGACCGTATCTCATCAAGCTGGCCATCGACGGGCTGGGCAATCCGGATGTGACGATGGGCCGCGTTTCGACCTATGCGCTCCTCATCGTAGCGGCCGCAGTTCTCGGGGGCGCCGCCAAGTACGGCATGCGGGAGCTTCTCAACGGTCTCAGCCGCCGCATCGAGTGCGACCTGCGGAACGACTTCTTTGCGCACCTCCTTCGGCTGGACGCGAGCTTCTACGGCCGAACACGGACCGGTGATCTCATGGCCCACGCCACCAACGATACGCAGGCCGTACGCATGGCCACCGGGCCCGCCATCATGTACGCGGTGAATACGTTCGTGAGCTTTCTGCTCACTCTCGGAGTCATGGTGTCGATCAGCCCGAGGCTCACGCTCTACGCTCTTATTCCCATGGTGGTCCTCCCGCCTGTTGTGTTCTGGTTCGCGCGCGTGATTCACCAGCGCTTCGAGAAAATCCAGGAGCAGTTCTCCACACTCTCGACCATGGTACAGGAAAACCTGACGGGCATGCGCATCGTACGGGCGTACGTGCAGGAGAAGAGTCAGGCACACCACTTCGACGGCCTCAACCGCGAGTACATGGACAGAAACATGGCACTCGTGAAGGTGGCGGGCCTGTTCCACCCGATCCTCGCGCTCTTCTCGGGATCGGCGATGGTCATCGTGCTGTGGCTCGGCGGTCTCGAAGCCATCGCCGGACGTATCACAACGGGAGACTTCGTCGCATTCGGGATCTACGTCGCGTACCTCATCTGGCCGCTCATCGCTCTGGGCTGGGTGGTCAACCTGTTCCAAAGAGGCGCGGCCAGCATGGGCCGCCTCAACAGAATCTTCGAGACCGAGCCCGCTGTGCGGGCGCCCGAGAACCCCGTACGTCTGGCCGAACCCCGTGGCGCCGTCGAGTTCCGGAATGTGTCGTTTCGTTATCCCGGCACGGAGCGGTTGGTCCTCGAGGACGTTTCTTTCGTCGCCCAACCCGGTCAGACCGTGGCCGTCGTCGGTCCCACGGGCTCGGGCAAGACCACGCTCGTGACGTTGATCCCCAGGATCTACGACGTGACGGGCGGGAGCGTCCTGGTCGATGGTGTCGATGTGCGCGATTTGGACCCGGGTGAGTTGCGCTTGCTCATCGGTATGGTGCCCCAGGACCCGTTCCTCTTTTCAGCGACCATCGAGGAGAACATAGGACTGGGTCTCGACCTCGGTGCCGAGGCGTCGGCTGCCGACGATTGGGCGCAGGGGGAACACCGCGCCCACAGCGCGCCGGAGGGCCCACTCGAGGACCCGGACGAAGTTGTCGTCGAGGCGGCCCGCATCGCCCAGCTCCACGCATCGATCCAGGGGTTTCCGAAGGGCTGGGGAACACTTCTCGGCGAGCGGGGAGTCAACCTCTCGGGGGGGGAGAAGCAACGCACCACGCTGGCGCGTGCCGTGGCGCGAGACCCGCGGATTCTCATCCTCGACGACGCCCTGAGCGCAGTCGACACACACACGGAGGCGCGCATTCTCGACGACCTCGTACGCGTGATGGAGGGGCGCACTTCCTTCATCATCAGCCACCGGGTGTCCGCCGTGATGAACGCGGATCTCATTCTCGTTTTGGATGGCGGCCGAATTGTTGAGCGAGGCCGCCACGCAGACCTCATCGCGGTAGGCGGCACCTACGCCCAACTGCTACACCGGCAGATGCTCGAGCAGGATATCGAGTCGACACCGGTGGCGGCGGCGGGGGACTGACCCCTTGAGCACGATCCGACTCACTCACGCTCCGAGCGGGACGGTCCTGGCTGAGGGCCCGAAAGGCTTCGGCGGCATCACACCGTTCGAGGGCAACTTCTACATTCGGCGGAAGTACCTGCGTACGGAAGCCTTCAAGGTGAACGGCGTGCCCGGGCTGTGCCCCTACAAGTTCCTGTACATGTGGCTGGACTTGAAGCTCGAAGATCAGGAGCCCGCAAAGTCTCTAGGATGGCTCTACTGGCTACCGAACCCACTCCTGCCCTTCATCTGGTGGAGGGTCGCGCTACCCGGGAATCACCCCGATGTGCGGGTGGAAGTGTTGCAGAACTAGCTCGCCGCCAACACGTGCGAGTTTGCCCTGGACTAATGGACAGTCCCTCTCAATAATCTCGCCGTACTCCTTGCCCTGCACGAACACGGGCTCCATGGCAGATCCAGCACGAGGCGGTGGGTGTCTTGAGCTTCCAAGACGATCCGAACGACCCGGGGAACGCCCCTAGGGACGATCCGAGCGAAGTCAGCCTCGGTGTGTCCGCCACCCAAGAGCGTTATATCAACCGGGAGCTGAGCTGGCTCTCGTTCAACGAACGGGTTCTCCAGGAGGCCGAGAGCTCTTCGGTGCCGCTCCTCGAACGTATCAAGTTCCTCGCGATATTCTCCTCCAATCTCGATGAGTTCTTCCGGGTCCGCGTGGCGTCCCTGAGGAGCCTTCTCGAGCTTCGCCGGAAAAAGCGGAAGAAAAAGGGCTTGGATCCGACCGCGCTCCTTCGCGAGATCCATAACGTGGCCCTGGCCCAACAGGAGCGCTTCGGGCGAGTGTTCCGCGAGGAAATCCTCCCCGGGTTGCGCGAGGCCGGTATCGATCTGGTCGACGAGCGAGGGGTCGATGGTGAGCAGCGCGCCACCATCGAAGACTACTTCGTCGAACAGGTGGCCGAGCACCTACAGCCGGTGATCTTGCGGCGGGAGGATGCACCGCCGTTTCTGAAGGACCACACGGTGTATCTAGTGGCAGAGCTTCAGCCCGGGCCGGGTATCACCATGGGCACCGCCGACCCCGAGCTGGGGATCGTCGAAGTGCCAAGCCCGCCCTTGCCCCGATTCCTGCCGATGACCGGAAAAGGGGAAGACCGCTGTATCGTCTTTCTGGACGATGTCATCCGCTTGAATCTTCCTCGCGTCTTCCCTGAGCGTGTGGTCGCGGGGGCGTACGCGATAAAAATCTCGAGGGACGCGGACCTCTACCTGGATGACGAGTTCGATGCGGGCCTGAGAAAGGCGATCAAGAAGAGTCTCAGGAAGAGGGAGACGGGCACGCCTATCCGCTTTCTATACGACATGCTTTCCCCGCACGCTATGCTCACTCGACTGACCGCCCACTTCGACCTCCGTGGAGGAGATCTGATCGAGGGGGGACGTTACCACAACCTCAATGACCTGGCCGGGCTCCCGGTGGGCGACGTTCCGGACTTGGAATTTGCCCCGATGGAGGCTCTTCCCCACCCCACGTTGGAGGGTGGAGGGTCGATCCTGGATTTGATTCGGGCCAAGGATCGCCTGCTCCACTTTCCATACCAGTCCTATGAGTATGTGCTCCTCCTTCTTGAAGAGGCGGCGGCCGATCCGGACGTGGATGCGATTTGGATTTCCTTGTATCGGGTTTCCAGTCAGTCCGAGGTGGTCAAGGCGCTGATCAAGGCCGCCGAGAACGGCAAGGACGTGCTGGCGTTCGTCGAGGTACAGGCTCGATTCGACGAGGAACTCAACCTGGAATGGGCGGAGCGCATGGAGCTGGCCGGTATCCGCGTGATCCACGGGACGCGGGAAATCAAGGTACATGCCAAGCTGTGCCTGATCCGTCGGCGAGAGGGTGATGTCAGGCGCTTGTATGCGTTCCTTGCCACGGGCAACTTCAATGAAAAAACGGCTCGTGTGTACTCCGATCACGGGCTCATGACGGCCGACCCGCGACTCACCGAAGAGGTTCGTCGTGTCTTCCGCCTTCTATGTGGAGAGGACGTCCAGCCCGACTTCGAACATCTCTTGGTCGCGCCCCACCATCTGCGAGATCACTTCAACGCCCTCATTGACGCCGAAACGGCGGCAGCTCGTCAGGGACGCCCGTCGGGCATCACGGCCAAGATGAACAGCCTCCAAGACCGTGGCATCATCGACAAGCTTTACGAAGCGAGCGCAGCCGGCGTACCTGTCCGACTTGTTGTCCGCGGGATCTGCTGCCTCCGCCCCGGGGTCGAAGGACTCAGTGAATCGATCGAGGTCACGAGCATCGTGGACCGGTTCCTGGAGCACTCTCGGATGTTCGTGTTCCACGCGGACGGTGCCGAGAAGCTCTACCTCTCATCCGCCGATTGGATGACGCGCAACCTGAACCGACGGGTCGAGGTGACGTTTCCGATTTACGACCCAGACGTGCGCGAGGAACTCCGCCACGTCCTGGACCTACAGTGTGCGGATAACACGAAGGCACGGATCATCGATGAGCACCAACGGAACCGGTTCGTCCAGGAGATGGACGGAGCCACGGTACGCAGTCAGTTTGACACGCACCGGTATTTGAGAGAACTCTTGGCAGATCATCCAGGCAGTTGACTGGGGGCTATAAGCGTATGGAAATCGACGGGCGAGCAGGCGACACTGTCAGATCCGATCAAGTTGACATTGACCCAGAGGGTGTCGTGGAGGAGACGGCTTCCGACGCGGCGCCTGACGGAGCACAGGTAGCGGCAGTTGAAGCGTCCTCAGGCGATACGGATACCACTCAGGGGCCATCTCAGGAAAACGCCGAGGACGACGCAAGAAAAAAGAAAAAGGGCAAGAAGAAGAATACAGGGCTGGGGTCGTCTCGAGGCATCGAGACCATGTTCCGCACCAGCTATCGGGTTCACCAAGACCTCGTCGGTCTGGCCGACACCAAGGCCAACATCATGATCAGCGTGAACGGGCTGATCATTTCGATCATCCTGGCGGCGGTCTCGCCCCGCATCGGTGGGCTGCCTTGGCTCGTGCTCCCCACGAGCATCCTACTCGTAGGCTGCGTTACTGCCCTCGTATACGCCGTCTTGGCGGCGAGGCCGCGCGTAAGCAACGTCCCACTGACGCTCGACGACATCGCCCGCAACGACGCAAATATCCTGTTCTTCGGCAATTTCGTGAATCTTTCCGAGGCGGAATTTGTGGAGGGTATGACCGACCTGATGCAGAGCCAGGATCACCTCTACGTGAACATGGTGCGAGATCTTTATGGTCTCGGCCAGGTGCTCAAGACGAAGTTCCGGCTCCTGCGCATCTCCTACACAGTCTTCATGTTCGCCCTGGTCATAGGCGTCGGACTGTTCGTCGTCGTGTTTGCACTCGATGCGACCATAGCCAGGGACTTGCTCGACCCACAGGGTGCGCTACCGCTTCTCCCGTAGGTGTTTATGTCTGAGTCTAGGTCGCCAGGAGGCGTACGATCGCCGAACGCCGACTCATTCCGGTCGTAGTGGAGAGGCGTATGTGTCGATTTACGTCGGTTGTTTTGGCTTTCTTAATGCTCGCCCCACGGCTCAGCGCCCAGGCGGGTGGCCCTCCCCCGCCTACACGCGACTCGGCTACGGTCGTTTCCGGCGAGCAATACGAAGCCGGCGGCCTGTTCATGACCTTCATGGGGCGTGGGTATCGCAACCTCTGGACCACGCCCATCCGCGTGCCCGTGGCCGACCTGGCCCAGTGGGGTGGCGGCGGGCTGACGCCGTTCGACGTCGGTGGCGGCATGACCACACAGACCCTCCACCTCCGTGGAGTCGATGGCAGACGTTATGTATTACGATCGGTGGATAAGACTCCGGGAGCCTTGGGAGAGGAGCTGCAGGGAACGCCGGTCGAGGCGATCATGCAGGACCAGCTGTCCTCCTTTCACCCCTCGGGAGCCGTGATCACGGCAAGACTACTCGAGGCGGTCGGTGTGCTCCATCCCGAACCACTACTCGTCCTGGTTCCCGATAGCCCTTTGCTTGGAGAGTACCGAGCTCAGTTCGCCGGTATGCTGGCGCTCTTCGAGGAGCGGCCGGACGATGGCCCGGCGGGGGCGGCCGGCTTCGCCGGCTCTCGGCGGATCGTGCAGACCCCCAACCTGTTCGATGAGCTCGAGGAGGACCCCGGCGATCGCGTAGACGCTTATGAGCTCCTGAAGGCTCGCCTGGTCGACATCCTGGTGGGCGATCGTGATCGTAGCGAGAACAACTACCTATGGGCTCGATTCGACGATGTGGGCGGCGGATACGTCTGGCGACCTGTTCCCCGCGACCGCGATCAGGCCTTCGTACAGTTTGACGGCTTCTTGAAAGGGATCGCCCGCCGGTACGATCCCCGGCTGGTTCGTTTCGAAGAAGACTATCCCGACATAAAAGCGCTCACACGTAACGCCTGGGACATCGATCGTAATCTCCTGGTCGGACTCGATCGGGCAACCTGGGATGCCACGGTGGAGGAGGTGAAGGCTGAGATCACCGACGAGATAATCTCAGAGGCCGTCTTGCGCATGCCAAGCGAACACTACGCAATTCTCGGCCCCGACCTCGAGGCAGCCCTGAGAAATCGTCGCGACAACCTGGCGGAGGCGGCTGGCAAACTCTACAAGATCGTCTTCGAGTGGTCCGATATACATGGGACCGACGAAGACGAGGTCGCGACGATTGACCGTCTCGACGATGGCAGCGTTCGGGTCGTTTTACAGGAACGAGAGTCGAACGGGGATCCGCAGGGCTCGCCTCACTTTGATCGCGTATTCGTCCCGGACGAGACCCGAGAAGTCCGGGTCTACCTACACGGCGGAAACGATCTGGCCCAAATCCGCGGCGCCGGTGATTCATCGATCCGCATCCTGCTGATAGGTGGCGGTGGCAGGGACGAGTTCGAGAACTCGTCCTCCGGAGGCGGCATACGAGTCTTCGACGGCGGCTCCGGGACCCGCATCTCCGGTTCCGGAATCCGGTTCGAAAATCGAACGGCGCGCCGGCCCTGGTCATGGAAGGATGAATCTCGAGTTCTGGATTGGGGCTCGCACACCAGCCCCGAGGTCCGCGCAGGCTACGATGCAGACCGTGGACTCATGTTGGCAGGCGGCGTCAAGAAAACACGCTTTGGCTTCCTAGGGGACCCCTACACTTCGCGCACCCAGGCGAGATTCGGATGGGCCTTCGGACGGTCGAAGCCGTTCGTGGATGTACGGCAGTACTTCCGGGGGCTGCTCGCGGGTGGGGCCGATCTGAGCCTCCTGGGACGTTATTCGGGAGTGGAGATCGTCAACTTTTATGGCCTCGGAAACGAGACCTTGGAGGACGAGTCGAGCAGCTTCTACAAGGTCGATCAGGGTCAGACCCTGGTGACCGCAGAATTGAGTTTCGGCGACGGTGAGCACACGAAGTTTGCCATTGGGCCTGTCTTCAAACGGACCGTATCCGACACGACCGTCACCGGCAACTTCGTCGCAGAGACCGCGCCTTATGGGTCCGGAACGGTCATGCAGGTCGGCTTGCAAGCTTCGCTCGATCTGGACGGGCGAGACGACGTCATATGGCCTACGAGGGGCTACCAGGCGACGGCAGGTGCCGCGTATTACCCCGAGATCCTCGATTTGGACGACGGTGTCGTGGAGGTAAAGGGGGAGCTTGCGACCTTCCTGTCTCCGAGTGGCGGGAACCCCACTTTGGCCACCCGCATAGGGGGAAAACACGTGTGGGGTACCTTCCCCTACTATGAGGCCGCCTTTGTCGGAGGGGCCGAAAACGTGCGGGGACTTCGTGAGCAACGGTTCGCCGGACGCTCATCTCTTTACGGAAGCGCCGAATTGAGAGTGTCCCTTGGGCGTTTTTTCGTCCTCTTCCCTGCCAACTTCGGCGTGTTCGGGTTCGGCGATCTCGGACGCGTGTTTGAAGACGACGTGCCGTCGGACAAATGGCACAAATCCTTCGGTGGCGGTATCTGGTTCGCTCCGCTGACCCGGGCGACAACCTTTCAAGTATCACTGGCCAGGAGCGAACAGCGAACGGCTGCATACTTTGGGCTGGGGTTCGCCTTTTAGATGGCGAGGCGCTTCGGGGCCTTCCTATCTCTCTCGGTCGTTCTCTCAGGCGGGATTCAGCCGACTGCCCTGTTTGCGCAGGAGTGGACGCTCGAGGCGGACGTCGAGCTTGCGACCAAGTACGAATGGCGGGGCTTGCAGTTGGACCCGGGGTTCAACATCCAGTATGCCGTGTACGGGTCCTTCGCTTGGGAGGATCTCATGCTGACCGCTGGCGTTTGGTCGCTCACGGATCTGTCCTCCGAGGCGGAGGGCCTCCCGAAGCGTTGGGCATTTGAGACGAGTCCGTGGATCGAGGCCTCTTTCGGTGGGAACCGAGGTGAAGTGCTGGCGGGCCTGACCGGTTACTTCTTGAGAGATCCAGAACTGGGGACGGAGTTCAGGAGAGGGAACACCCGAGAAGTGTACGCCGGGGCACGAGGCGCCATGCCAGGGGCTCCCTTGCTGGGTGAAGCCATCGTCTTCTGGGACGTCGACCGGGTCGGCGGAGTTTATGGCGAAGTCGCCGTCACGCTGCAGATTCCGGTTTGGGTCGGACTGGTCGTGCCCATCGGATCGATGTTTCTGGAGGGCCGAACTGGGATCGCCCTCGGGCAGGAACGCAGGGTCGATGACACCGAGGCCTCCGACTACAACTTTGCGGAACGGGGATTCACGCACCTCGACATTTCGCTTCGCACCACGCTCCTGCCGGTTCCCGCCGGTCCGTTCACGGCTTCGCTCACGATCGTTGGGCACTGGGTCCGAGGCCTGGACCCGGAAACCACACTGATTGGGGTGCGGGTCGGTGGGCCGAGCGACCAGACCCGATGGTGGTGGGGCCTCGGGTTGCGATTCACCTTTCCTCGTTGCCGTCCGGAGAGGGAGTTATGCCAGGATCTGTAGGTGGTAGAAGACTCACCCACATCAGAGCCGGAGCGCCAAGAGTCGTGGCTGCGCCGAGGCTCATGGCAGCGCCGAGGCTCATGGCAGCACCGAGGCTCATGGCAGCGCCGAGGCTCATCGCAGTGCTGGTGCTCCTGGGAGTCTCGGGCCTCAACGGGTGTGCGTCCATCGAGGAGACGGCGCTTCCTCGGCCGGTGTCTCCGCCACCCACCGCCCCACCCACCGCACCCGTGGCCGGCGGCCTCCTCGCCGGATTCGGCAGTCGAGACCTCACCCCACCGCCGGGCGTAGGGATGGGTGCCTTCTCCGCCGACAGCCGGCAGTCGGTGGGCTTTCGGCAACGGCTGTACGCACGGGCGATCGTCCTGGAAGATGACTCGGGCGAACGCATCGCGCTGGTCGTTGTCGATCTCGGAATGGTCTCGCTCGTCCTTCATCGCAGAGTCGCCGATCGGACGCTTCGGTCGGGGACCGGGATCGGGGCCGACCGGCTGCTCCTTTCGGCGACCCACACACATTCGGGCCCAGGTAATTTCTTCGCGGCCGACGGATACAACGCGAACGCCGGACGCTTCGCGGGCTTCGATCCCGTGATCACGGCTTTCTTGATCGACGGGATCGCCGGCGCGATCGAGGATGCCGCTTCGGATCTGCAACCCGCCCAAGCCGGTTGGCGCTTCGAGCCGGTGTGGGATTTTACGTTCAACCGAAGCTACGAAGCGTATGAGCGGAACACCGCGCCGCGCGTGACGGTCGATCCCGCCGCAGCACGCCGCCTGGATCAACAGGCGGTCGACTCCACCTTCGCACTCCTCCGTGTAGATCGCTGCGACCAGCAGTGGGAGAACTGTGCGCCTCGCGGCGCCTATGGCGTGTTCGCCATTCACGCCAGCAACATCCCGGCATCGAACAACCTCTTCGACTCAGACATCCATGGCATAATCGCACGGACGGTCGAAGAGCATATTCGTGGGGTTCGGCGTGATGCGGGAGGCTCGGCCGGCGCAGGTGCGGCGGGCGCGACCGCCGACAGTGAGGCCTACTTCCTCCTGGCCCAGGGTGCCCACGGAGACATAGGCGCGAACCTGCGGGACCCTGCGCCATGCCGGTTATACCGCTTCCTCCCGGAACGCCGTCCGGCCGGGCCGAGAACGCTCCCGGCCCCCGAAGCGTGGAGGGCTCCGATGTCGGAGGTCGAATCGTGCCTCGACGAGACGCGGCTCGAGGTGGACTCGTTCGCAGCGGCCCTCGGGGCTCGCGCCACGGAGATCTTCGATCGCGCCGCCGATGCTCTCTCGTCGGACATGTCTATCGGTCGAGCGTTCGCTTCCGTGGACCTTCGGACGTACACGGGTCCTTACCAGATCTGTTGGCCCCCCCGCATGGGTGCTTCCGGGGTTGGCGGTGCGGAGAAGGGGTACATCCGTACCTGGAAGCACCGTGTGTTCTTCATCAACATGAACTTCGACGAGGGCGGATCGGCCGCACGGGAAACGCCCGAAGGTTGCTTCGGCCACAAGAAGGTCCAGCTCGGTGTGTTGATCAAGGAGTACACGCTGCCTCAAGTACTTCAGTTCGGCGTGTACAGGCTGGGTGATGTCCTGATGGGATCGGTACCGGTAGAGCCGACGACCGAGGTCGGCGCTCTGATCCGAGAGACCCTCCTCATGAGCGCGCCGGACGGCGTCACCCGTGCGCTCGCGGTCAGCCTTTCGAACGGCTACGCAAGCTACGCCGCCAGCGCCCAGGAATACGAAGCACAATATTACGAGGGTGGCTCGACTCTGTACGGGCCCAATACCGGCGAGATGCTCGCGAACGAACTGGGCCAGTTGGCCGCCAGCCTCCGGAGCGGGAATCCGACCGTGGCCGTGGGCGCCGCTCTGGCATTCCACACGGAAAGTCCTACTCACTTCTGGGCGCCTCGTCCGATTCCGGTCGGGTTCCGCCGAGAGGTGTTCACCATGACCTGCGGGGGGGATGAAGTGCGGGTCCGATGGACCGATCTCCGACCGGGTACCCTGATCCCCGCGGATGCGCCCATCCTTCAGATCGAGCGCGAGAGCGCTGGTCAGTGGGACCTTCTGGCCGACGATGCGAATCCCGAGGTGCAGGTGCAGGCCATCGAAGAGAGGGGCGACGGCTACGTGTGGGAGGCGCGCTGGGTGCCGAGATCTGTGCCTGAAGGCAGCTACCGACTCCGCCTGCTCGCCCGTCAGGGGCTGGTTGAAGCGGTGGGTTCGGGGTGCAGGGTCCGGTAGCCGCATCTTTCCGTAGCGGCATCTGGATGACGGGTCAAACTCGATCCACGGCGTAAAGCGTGAGCGCCTTTGTCCTCCCCCTGAGCTCCACCTCACCCACCAACCGCGCTTCGAGATGCGGGGGCAGCTCGATCGCCTCGTAGACGAGCCCCGAGATGAGGCACTGTTCATCCAGATCCTTGCACACCCCCTCCACACGGGCCGCCGTATTCATCGTATCCCCGTGGAAAGCCAGATCTTTCCTCGCCTCCCCCACCCAGGTCGTGACGACGTCGCCTCCATGGATCCCCGCGCGGAGACGTGGGATGGTATCGTACTGGCGCCGATAGTCATCATGCCGGCGCTCCAGAAGCTGGATCATGTCGAAAAAGCACTGCACGCAGGCGGCGGAGCGTATGCCCTTATGCATCCGCCAGGTCACGAGCACGGAATCTCCAGCGTGCTGATACACCTCCCCCTTCCAGGCGAGAATCGCTTCGGAGATGTCGGAGAAGCAGTCCCTCAAGAAGCTGCTGTAGGCCATATGGCCCAGGCGTTCGGCGATTCCGGTGGAGCCGACGATATCGGCGAGCAGGAAGATGCGGGTTTCCTCCACCGGATAGTGGTACCGCCCGGTGAGGAGACGGCGGATTTCCCCTGGGTTGTGAAGCTTTCGCACTTGAAGGAACGAGGTGGTGATAGCCGCTGCAATGAAGGCCAAGATCAGATCGCTCCACAGTCCACCCCCAGTAGCGTAAGCAGCGATGCTGTCGAAAAGCCCCAGCTCGAGAACGATCGAACGATCGACCGCGTTCACGGCGGTCAGCCCCGTGATCATCAGCAGCGTGTAGCCTCCGATGCGGACGACGCTGAGCCGGGCGAAGGTCATCGTTCGGCTCCAGCGGGGAAAAATCAGCTCCTCCCCCACACCGAGGCCGGCGCCGATGAGGACACCCACCGAGAATCCGCGGAGAGCCGCGAACAGGAGCTGGCGGTCGTCGAACTGGCCGATGACCGTACCCAGGACGGCGCCAATCACGGCTCCCCACCAGGTGAAGGCGGTGACCGCACGGAGCCGCTTTCTCGCCAGATTGTTCATAGGTCTCACTCAGCGCCCGGCGCCACGGATCGATAGGCCAGATTTCGAATCCGCCTCAACTCCTAAGGCGTGCCCCGCCTATAGGGCGTGCCACGCCTACGGCCTGGCCCGCACGTACTTAACGAGGCGCTGACGCCCTACCTCGCCGGCGTAGATGTTGCCCTCGAAATCGACACCAAGGAACTCCACGCCGGTTCCGGTCGGGGTCTCCGAGTCGGGAATGAAGGCGGTCACCCAGCCGGATTCCGCGTCTCCTATCCTGATTCCCCTCTCCCAACCGGGGTTCCACCGGGCGTCGGACATCCCGTCACCCGCGTAGATGACGTCTTCGGTGTCCACGAACACCACACTCGGGCGCCCAAACTGGGTCCATACCGCCAGACGGTTTCCCTGCTGGTCGAAAATCTGGATCCGGTTGTTTCCCCGGTCCGCCACGATCACGCGACCCCGACGATCCATCGTGATGTCGTGCGGATCGTTGAATTTGCCGGGATCACCGCTCAAGGATTCCACACCACCCCCCACCTCCAGCAGGAACTCGCCGTCCCTCGAGAACTTGACGATGCGGTTGTTCCCACCGCGATGCCCGTCCGAAATCCAGATGTCCCCATTGGGTGCGACCACGACGCCGGACGGCCCATTGAAGTGGTTCGGGCCGTACCCGGACACCCCGGCCTCACCCAGGGTCATGACGACCTCGCCGTCCTGGTTGAGCTTGAAGACCTGATGCCCCAGACCCCGCCTCAACCCCTCTACTTCTCGCGCATCTCCGGCCGGTGCGCCCTCCGTCACCCACAGATATCCTTCGTGGTCCAGAAAGAATCCGTGTGGGAAGGAGAACATCCCTGCACCGAAGCTCTTCACGAGGTTTCCATCGAGATCGAACTTGAGGATCGGGTCCTGGTCCGAAAGGGCGCAGTGGTTCGCGCCACACCTCGACAGCATCCAGATGTGGCGTCCATCGGGATCGGGAAAGACTCCGCTGACCACGCCGATCTTCCATCCGTTGGGCAGCTTCTCCCAGCCGTGAACGGCGTGATAGGGGTTGTTGGCTACGGACTGGGCACGGGCCTCACCGCCCAACACCACCACCGCAGCGGCAAGGCAGGCCACCCTTACCGCCATCGCTACCCATTCGACCCGACTGGAACGCGACATCTCAACCTCCGGCAGACGCTCTAGATGCTCATCCGGTAGAAGCTCATACTTTGGATGCTCAACCTAGTGTGGTGTCCTAGAGGTTCGCGAGCCCCTGAGAGTGCCGAAGCCCAACCGCTGGGAGCTCAACCGCTGGGGCCTCAACCGCTGGGGCCTCAACCGCTAGATCCTGTTCAAGACCCAGTCCGGCGTAAACGTGGTAAGGTACTGGCTCAGAATCGTTAGACGGCCGGTCGCCAAAAGCAGACCCAAAATAATGAGTATCACCCCGGACACCTTCTCGACCATCGGGAGGAACCGGCGGAAGCGGGAGAACACACCCAAAAACCAGTCTAGAGCCAACGCTGCAATCAAGAACGGGATGGCCAGCCCGAATGAGTACGCGCTCAACAGGCTTACGCCGGCCCAGACCGTGTCCTGGGTCCCGGCCAGGGTCAGGATCGCTCCGAGGACCGGGCCGATGCAGGGCGTCCAGCCGGCCCCGAAAGCGGCCCCCACCCCTATCGTTCCTATGTACCCGGCGGGTTTGTCGTTTACGTGGATCCTCCGCTCCCGCATCAGCGGCGCGATCTTGAAGACACCCGTGAGGTGCAAGCCGAGTATGATGATGACGGCGCCCCCGATTCGGGCGATCCAGACCTCGTAGTATCGTAGGAACGAGCCCAGAAAAGACGCCGAAGCGCCCAGCGTGATGAAGATGAGGCTGAAACCTGTCACGAAGAGCAGTGAGTGTATGAGCGTCGCCCTGCGGTCGACGCCTTCTTGGAGATCCTCAAGGCTCATGCCCGTGACGAACGACAGATAACTGGGCACCAGAGGCAGGACGCACGGCGACAGAAACGAAAGCACCCCTGCCATCAACGCGACCAAGAGTCCAACAGATTCGTTCATCTTCTACTCAGTCCCTCTCATCCTTTGAGTCCGGCGGGTTCCCATCCTGAGCACGAAAACGGTGCCACACAGCCCTGAACCCCATTACAATGCCGAGCCAGGCAAGCATCAAAGCTAACGCCCAGCCGAACAAAAGCGGAAAGAAGCCGACCACCAGCGCTGATGAGATCGCGATGATCGCGACGGTGCCGAGGATCGTCCGATCCTCTCGGCCCAGCGTGCGGTGGCCCGCCAAGGCATCGCTGAACGTTACACCCGCCCGCACCAGCTGGGCGAGCCGCCACGGTCTCAACACGGTTTCTCGATCCATCATCGCCTCTAAACGCTCCGCGAGCTTACCCTCCGGTTCCAGCGGCGTTGTCGGGAGTCCTTGAAGCGTCGGGAGCGGCTCCGCCCGTACCATCACATGCAGAGGGCTGCGTCCCGGAAGCACGATTTCTGAGGAAGACGCCAGGTCGGCCAGAAAGATCCCCTCCAGCTGCCCCGCCAACGACGCATCCAAAACGCCCACGTCGATTTCCCAGTTCCCTAGAAGGCTCCATGCGTTGAGGTTGCTCGAGCCCACCCTGCACCAGAGTCCGTCTGCGACCGAGCTCTTCGCGTGAATCATCTCGCCCTGCCATTCGAAAAGTCGCACGCCCTGTTCGAGGAGGTAACGATACCCCGCTCGCGAAAGGGTCCCGACCAAGGGCCAGTTGTTATTGGCGGGTACGAGCACCCGGACGTCGACCCCGGACTGAGCCGCCTCGGCTATCGCCTCGGCCACGGCCCCGGGTGCGACGAAGTAGGGGTCGGTGATCCACAGGCGTTCCTGGGCCATGGCCGCCACCAGCGCCAGCGTCCGAAGGACGCGACACCGCCGCGGTTCGCCCTCGATGAGCCACACCGACGTTTCTCCCACGGGGCTCGTCTGCTCCTCCGCGAAGCTTCTCGGGAGGGGCTCACCCATCACGTCCCAGATCCGGCCGAAGGCCCTGCTGGCTGCCGACACAGCCGGTCCCCGAATCTCGATGCCGGTGTCCCGCCAGGGGGGGGAGTCGGCGGTGCCGGCCCACTCCTGGCCGATACAGAAACCCCCGGCGAACGCGACCTCTCCGTCCACGACCACAAGCTTCCGGTGATCGCGTTGGAACACGCCATATGGATCTCGGACGGAGGGGCGGTTGAAGGCGCGCAACTCAACCCCTGCCCGGCGGAACGGTCGCCAGTACCGCCGCGGTGTGGCCCAGCACCCCACCCAGTCATACAGAACCCGTACCTCGACCCCCTGGCGAGCCTTCTCCAGGAGGATCTCCCTGAACGCCCGCCCTACCGGATCGTTTCGAAGGATGTAGTTCTCGAAGTGTACGTATCGTTTGGCCCCCGCGATCGCCTCCAGCCAGGTGTCGAACGTGACGGGTCCGTCGAACTGGAGGCGAATCGAGTTCCCCTTGATTTCGGGCGACCCGGTCGTTCGCTCGAGCGCTTCCGTCGTCAGGCCACCGAGGGCGCCCTCGCAGGACCGGAGAAGGCCGGCGGAAGGCGCCGACTGTAAGCCTCCCCTCCCGGATGAGACCGATTGCTTCTCGGTGGTACTCATCTCGGGCCTCTAGACGGTCTCGATTGGGCAGGTGAGTCCCTGCGACGTAACCTCCACGCCTGCCGCGGTGCACTTCCGGCAGAGTCCGTAGATTTCGAGCTTGTGGCGCGTGGGCCGAAATCCGTGTTGTGCCGAAACACTGGCCTCGATACGGTGCACCTCCGCACTCTGGAACTCGATGACCGCACCACAGTTCAGGCAGATGAGATGTTCATGGATCGGCTGCGCGGAGAGGCGGTTTTCATACCGCTTGAAGCCCTCTCCGAAGTCGAGCTCAGCCACGAGCTTACTTCGAACGAGCAGATCCAGAGCCCGATAGATCGTCGCCTTGCCAATCCGGTGACCGTCAGATCTAAGCACGTTCTCGATCTCGTCCACCGAGAGGTGCTCGCCCGATCCAAACACGACCTCCGCCACCGCCTCCCTCTGGTGGGTTACAGGCAGTCCCTGTTCCCTCAGGTAACGTCCGAAGAGTCGGACGAAGGGAGCGGAGTCCGGGTTCGCCTTCACGTCACTACGGGCTCCAACAGGTCGGCGTCGAATTCGTCCAACAACGCCCTGAGTTTCTCCGGGTCCCCGGCGATCTCCACCATCCTGGGCTCCCCGAGGTCCATCTCGCTCCTCCGCACGACCCCCTGCATCACTCGGGCGAGACGGTCCGGTGGGGCCTGTCCTTCCTCGGCGATACCGTTCTCCACCGAAAGGCTCGTTCCTGTCCGTTCGGCGGAGTAGGGTGCAGTGTACAACCGGCGAGCACCATCCTCGGCGAAGCAACTCGCGGCCACCAAGCCCCGCTCCTTCCGTCCGACGATCAGAGGCGGGAACACCCACAGCCGATCGATCTCACTCTCGCCGAGGCGGCGCGCCATCATCTGAAGCGTTCTGGGAATGGCCTCCGGCACTCCCGGGTCTCCTCTATCCTTCACGAGCATGTCTCCATGTTGCGGTCGCTCCCAATCACGCGGAGACATTCTAATGCCCCAACCGCGATAGCTCCACAGCTTCTCGGGTCGCGTGGGTCACGTCCTGGCGAACCTGATCCATCTGGCCCTCGATCAGGGCCCCCGCCGCCCGTACGTGCCCTCCACCACCGAACCGGCGAGCCAAGGTGTTCACATTCACCGCACCGTTGGAACGGAAGGAAACCTTGATCCCCTTTCGGGGGATCTGTCGAAAAAGGAGACCGACCTCCACACCCTCCACCGAACGGGGGTAGTCGACCATACCCTCGAGATCGTCCGGAATCGCGCCGAGGGCGTCGAACTGGTCCGCCGGAACGGTCATCCACGCAACCCCCGCTTCCTCGTCCACCTCCAACAGCGCCAAGGAACTCTCGAGCAGATGCCACTGGCGGCGCGAGGCGGTGTAGATGCGGCGATAGGTTTCATCGGGACTGACACCCCGGCCGACCAGCTCGGCAGCGATCCGGAGGCTCGCGGGGGTCGTGTTGCTGAAGCGAAACGATCCGGTGTCGGTCATGATAGCCACGTACATCGCAAGGTCTGCGATCTCGGGCCACGGCCCCCCGGCACGATGGATGAGGTCGAATATGAGTTCACCGGTCGCGCTCGCACTGGAGTCGCGGAGAGACACACCCTCGATCGGCCGGTCCCCTGGAGGATGATGGTCGATCACGACGGTCGGAAGACCATCGATCAGCGGCCTCACCCTTCCAATCCGAGGCACCTCTCCAGTGTCCAGGACGACCGCGACATCCGCACCATCGCACAGTTCCTGGGCCTCCGCCGACGTCGCGTCCACGACCCACGATTCGTCGGGTACGAGGAAGCGGAAGGACTGCGGCACCGGCGTCGGATTCACGATGAACGCCTCCGTACCCAGCGCCCGGAGCCACGCCGCCAACGCGATCTCAGACCCACATCCGTCACCGTCGGCATTAATATGGGTGGTCAGGACCGCCGTTTCCTTGCCGCTTAATGCCGTCAGGACAGAGTCGATGGCCTCGAACCTGGACTCACCGGTTTGATACGTCATGGATCCCTTTCTTCAACAGCCTAGAAGGCTGTTACCGCTGTACTACCCTCAACACCCTTCTAACTCCGTGCATACGGCAGACGTTTCCTGACCTTGGCCCATGTCGACGCGAGATGGACCACCCAGGGCGTTGTGACCCCACGGACCTGCGCATGTTCAAGCGCGGCGAGGAGTGCCGCAGGTTCGTTGGGGTGTTGGCCAACCTCCACCCAGGCACCCGCCACTTCACCCAACATATGGGCATCGGAGCCCGCACCCCTCGGCTTGGACCAGCGATCCGCCAACTCCTCTCCTCGATCATTGAGGTGCCCCGGATGTAACCTCCCGTTGAAGACTTCGATGATGTCCACCAACGGCGCGAGCTCCTCAGCGTACCGGCCGGCCCCTCCCTTCCCCCTCGCATACGGGTGGGGCAAGTACACGAGCCCTCCTTGGTCCTTCACCCGGCGGCATACTTCCCTGGCAGGCGTTCCCTTCGGGATCGCCTCCTTGATGTAGAGGCCGATGACGTCGATACCCTCCTTCGTCTTGACCTCCTCACCGGGAATCACCGAGTCCGGGAACACCTCCGCCATCTCCAATGCCGTGGTGACCCTGTTGTGGTCCGTGATCGCGATGCGCCCGACCCCTCTGGCCGATGCGGCAGCCAGCACTTTGCGGGGGTCTGAAAGACAGTCGAAGGACGCCTGTGTATGCATGTGCATGTCGATCCGGAGCCGACCCTCCTTGGGCTGGTGCCGCCCCATCGCACCCCTCCGTAGGTGGGCGAGTACCTTCAGTGCTTGGTCCTCCAGCGCCTCGATGTCTCCCTCATTAACGAGCAAGTGAGTCGCCCGTTCTCGCTTGAGTCCCGGATCCATCTGGGCTTCCATAATGGCTCGGGCCTTCTCGGGACTGAAGCCCCGTGTCTCACGAAGACGGTCGAGCCGAATTTTTTCGGACGCATCGACGAGGACCGTGGCGTCGAATTCGTTTTCGAGCCTCACCTCGAAAAGTAGCGGAATTTCCGATACGCAGATCACATCGTGGCCGGCCATACGCTCGCGCATCCACCGGTCCCGGAGGATCCGGACGCGGGGGTGAACAACGGCCTCGAGCCGGTGGCGGGCCTCCTCGTCCTGGAAGACGACAGACGAAAGCGCCCCTCGGTTCAAAGAACCATCGGCCTCCAGAACGTCTTCGCCGAAGGCCTCTACGACTGCGGAGAGACCAGGGGAGCCCGGCTCGACCACACGGCGCGCCAGATCATCGGCACTGGAGACCGGGACGCCAATGTCTTCCCAGAGAGAGGCTACGGTCGACTTACCGGCAGCGATGTTCCCGGTCAGTCCCACCGATACGGGGTCGCCCGCGACGGAGGGCCTGAAGAAAAGCCCCTTGAGCACCAGAAACGCTGCGACGAGTCCTGCGCCCCCGAGCGTCGCCCACCCCAGGCCCACCGAACCGACTCCGATCTCCCAGCTACGGGCACCGGCGTAGGCGATTCCCAATGCGAGGAAGGCCCACCCTCCGATCCCGAGGAGGTCGAAGGCCAGGAAGCGGCGGTACGTGAACCCTGTGGACCCGGCGATAAGCGGCATGAGGGTACGTACAAACGGAACCATTCGAGCCAGACTCACCGAAAGTCCGGCATGTCTCTCGAAGAGATCGAGCGCACGGTCCTGGTGCCTGCGGGCCATGCGCGCCACTCGGCCACGGCCATTGAGTACACGGGGTCCTCCCCAGCGCCCAATCATGAATCCGGCCGAATCACCCAGCGCCGCTCCCAACACGGCCGCTCCTACAACCGAGCCGAAGCTGAAGTGTCCTTGGAGGGCGAAGACAGTCGCAGAGACGAGCGTGATCTCGATGGGGAGGACCAGCCCTATGATCAAGGCGGTTTCAAACATGGCCATACCACCCACCAGCCACGGGCCGTATATGGCGATATTCGCCCCGATCCACTCGTTCATGACGGGCGCGCCAGCTCCCCGCTCAGTCTAGAAGGGGCGACGCTTGGTAGCGCCGATGTCGTCCTCACTCCCTCGCAGGCGATCTGGGCCATCCGATCGAATCAAAAAGGAGTCCGGCCACGCCTCGTAGGAATAGGTCCTGCCCCACGGATCGGTCGTGGCATTACCCGAGAAGTTGACCGCCAGCCACGAAGCCCACGAGCGGGTCTCAGGAAGCTGGTATGTCTCGCGGGCTTCCCTTCGCACGATTCGAGACAGTTCTTCGATCTCCCGCTCGGCGTTCCAGACGAGCATGGGCTCGATCACGGGCATCGTGCGATTCCACATAGCCTGTCGGCTGTCTGGAAAGTACAGCGCCGCAACGAAGCCGAGGATGATCAGAAGGATGAGCCTGGTTACCACTTCCCACTCCCCTTCATGAGCCTACGCATGCCGGATCCCCAGCGGAGGTAACGCTCCAGGTCCCCAGACGGTACGACCGTGCTTCCTTTGCCGTACACGGTCTCCATGCGCCATCTCATATAGGCCTTCGAGGGTATGGGAAGAAAGGGCGGTTGCCGGTACCACCGGTTCGCCCTGAACGCCCATGCTGTCGCCAACATGGCGGGAATGAGCCAGGGTCGCCGCATGGCAACCTTCACCAGCCCTACGTACACCGATCCCATACCGCTTCTCACGGTTGGTCCCCAGACGCACCCGCCCAGAAACATCTGTATGCGCCAAAGTTAGTCCCCGCCCACTGTCAATTCAATAAAATTCGGCTTGGCCCCTGATAAGTCTCCTCGATGGTCCCTCCGATGTGCCCGAGCTATGATACCTGGACCTGATCGCAAGGGAGAGATCGAGTGTCCAATCGCCTAGCTGAAGAATCCAGTCCATACCTGCTCCAGCATGCCGAAAACCCCGTCGACTGGCACCCCTGGGGCGCCGAAGCGTTCGACGAGGCCCGGCGCAGGGATGTCCCGGTGCTACTCTCGATCGGTTACTCGGCCTGCCATTGGTGCCACGTCATGGAGCGGGAGTCATTCGAGGACTCGACCACGGCCGAGCTCATGAACGAATCCTTCGTCAACATCAAAGTGGACCGTGAGGAGCGTCCCGACATCGACTCAGTCTACATGAAGGCTGTCCAGGCCATGACCGGACAGGGGGGATGGCCACTCACGGCGTTCCTCACCTCGGAGGGAGAGCCCTTTTTTGGTGGGACGTACTTCCCGCCCGAGCCCACGCCCAATATGCCCTCCTTTCGGCAGGTTCTTGAGTCGATCCGGGGCGCTTATGGCGAGCGGAGGGAGGAGATCGTCCGAAACGCCGAGGAGTTGAAGGGGCTGCTGGAAAAGAGTGCGACGGAGCGCGCGGAAGGGCCGGTAACGCAGGACGGTGAAGCGATTGCCGGCCAGGATCTCCTCGATCACTCGTTCCGCTTCCTTGCCTCGCGCTTCGACTCCACGTTCGGCGGTTTCGGTGGAGCACCCAAGTTCCCACAGCCGGTGACGCTGGAGTTCGCTCTCCGAGTGCACAAGCGCACCGACGACCCGGAGGCGTTGGAGATGGTCACGCGCACGCTCGGCGCCATGGCCCGCGGCGGGATCCACGATCATCTGGCCGGTGGTTTCCACCGATACTCCGTCGACGCCCGATGGCTGGTTCCACACTTCGAAAAAATGCTGTACGACAATGCACTCCTCGGACGGTTGTACCTGAACGCCTATCAGGTCACCGGCGACACCGAGTTTCGCCGGGTTGCCGAAGGCACGTTAGACCATCTCCTCACGGACATGCGCGCACCGGAGGGTGGGTTCTACTCCGCGTTGGACGCGGACTCAGAGGGTGAAGAGGGGACGTTCTACGTGTGGACGCCTTCGGAGGTACGCGAGCTGCTAGACGGGGAAGTGGCCGATCTCTTCATGCGCTGCTACGACGTCAGTGAAGATGGCAACTTCGAGGGAAGCAACATCCTCCACCTTGCCCACGATCTCGGCCCGGTCGCCAAGCGCGAGGGAATGGGCCTCGAGCCTCTGCGAGAGCTGCTCCAGGACGCCAGGAACGTCCTGTTGCAGGCCCGGAAGCTCCGAGAGCCACCCTTCCGCGACGAGAAAATCCTCGCGAGCTGGAACGGAATGGCGATCCGAGCGCTGGCCGAGGCGGGTGGAGCCCTGAATCAGCCCCGTTTTCTTGCGGCAGCCGTGAGCGGGCTCGATTTTCTGCTTGGGAGCATGCGAGAGGGTGGCCGGCTCCGTCGCTCGTACAAATCAGGCACGGCACGCATCGATGCCTTCCTGGAAGACTACGCCGCGGTAGGCAACGCGATTCTCACCGTCTATGAAGCTACGCTCGAACCTCGGTGGCTGGACGAGGCCACGTGGACTACGGAGCGCGTTGTCGAACTCTTCTGGGACGACACATTAGGCGTTTTCTACGACGCCCCAAAGGATGGCGAGGTGCTGGCCGTCCGGGCTCGGGACCTCATGGACAACGCCACGCCCTCCGGAAATTCGCTGGCCGTCGAGCTCTTGATCCGGAGCGCTGATCTGTTCGGAGAGGAGCGCCATCGGGACATTGCCCATCGAGTGCTCGACAGAGAGGCGGGATTCATGGCCCGCTTCCCAGCTGCGTTCGGCCGCTTGCTCGGAGCGCTCGACCGGACTGTCGCCGACCCCGTAGAGATCGCAATCGTGGGCGCGCGCGACGATGCCCGCACGCTCGCGCTGCTCCAAGCAGCATTGAAACCGTACATGCCGCACCGAACCATTGCGGGTACCGCTCCGGGTGAGGATCTCCCCCACAGGCTTCCCGTACTCGAGGGTCGCGATCGTGGACCGGAGCCGGGCACCGAGCCCGTGGCCTACGTTTGCGAGCGTTATGCGTGCAAGGCACCCGTCTCCGACGCGGTCGCATTGGCAGTCCAACTTGGTGGCGAACTGTAGTGCTCCTTTCGTAAGGAAGGATTTGCTATCTTACTCATCCACACCTTACTGATCCACACCACCGGACCCCAACTTCGCCCGGAATAGATGGCAACCAAGGAGCAGGAGATTACCGAAACCCAGGACCTGGAGGGTCCGATCTCCGACTGGCTCCTCGATGCCTACCGAACCATGGTCACCGCCCGGCAGTTGGATGACCGGGAAATCAGCCTGAAACGTCAGAACAAGAGCTACTTCCAGGTCTCGGGTGCAGGGCACGAGGCGGTGCAGGTGGCGGTGGCCGCCCACCTGAACGCCGGGTACGATTGGTTCTACGTCTACTACCGAGACCGAGCCCTGGCGCTGGCGCTCGGGCAGATCCCCCTGGACCACCTGCTCGGCGCGGTCGGGGCCAGCGACGATCCGAACAGCGCTGGCCGGCAGATGCCCTCCCACTTCTCGGATCCGGGGCTTCACCTCGTGACGATGTCGGCCCCCACGGGTACACAGTTCCTGCAAGCCGTCGGCGCCGCGGAGGCGGGATATCGGATTTCGCTCATCCCTGAGCTACAAGCCAGAATCGAAGACTTCGAGGAGGATGAGGTCGTCCTGGTATGTTCGGGTGAGGGAGCCACGTCGGAGGGTGAGTTCTGGGAAGCCCTCAATACGGCGTGTAACCTCAAGCTTCCTGTGGTTTTTCTCATCGAGGACAACGGATACGCGATCTCCGTGCCGGTCGAGGTCAACACCGCGGGTGGAAGCATCTCCAAGCTCGTATCCGGGTTCCCCGATCTCTTCATCATCGAGTGCGACGGCACCGACGTGCTGGACAGCCACCGGGCCACAGGTAAGGCAGTCCGCCACTGCCGGGTGAGACGGGGCCCTGCCCTGGTACACGCTCACACAATACGTCTCCATGCGCATTCGTTGTCTGATGACGACACCGCGTATCGGCCGGCCGCCGAGCGCGAAGAGGAACTGGCCAGAGACCCGATCCCCCGGACCCGCTCTCTCCTGATCGATCGAGGCTCGGCGACCGCCGAGGAACTCGACCGCCTGGAGGAGGAGGTCGAGACCGAGATCAACGCGGCGGCGGCGGAGGCGCTAGGCCACCCGCAGCCTGAGCCCGACACGGTCATGCTGCACCTCTACTCCGAGGAAGTGGATCCGACTTCAAAATCCTTCGACACCGAAGACTCACCAGAATTCGGGGACGAGCGCCCCCTCACGATGGTCGATCTGATCAACGCCTGTCTTCGGGACGAGATGGAGCGGGATCCCCGCATTGTGGTCTTCGGGCAGGACGTTGCCGACGCCTCCCGAGAGCAGGTGCTCGAGGAGGTAAAGGGCAAAGGGGGGGTGTTCAAGGTCACGCACAGGCTCCAGAGTCGTTTCGGTGGACACCGAGTGTTCAATACTCTTCTGGCCGAAGCCAGCATCGTGGGGCGGGCCATTGGCATGGCGCAGCGCGGCCTCCGGCCGGTGGTCGAAATCCAGTTCTTCGATTACATCTGGCCGGCGTTCATGCAGATTCGCAACGAGTTGGCCACCATCCGCTTTCGTTCCCACGGACGTTTCTCCGCACCGGTCGTGATCAGAGTCCCTTACGGGGGCTACCTGAAGGGGGGAGGACCGTACCACTCTCAGACCGGGGAGACGTTGTTCACTCATACGCCGGGCCTTCGTGTCGTGCTTCCGGCGACCGCGATGGACGCCAACGGACTCCTGAGAACCGCCATCCGCTGTGAGGACCCGGTCATCTTCCTCGAGCACAAACACCTGTACCGGCAACTTCACAACAAGGGGCGTTATCCGGGGAACAACTTCATGATCCCCCTCGGCAAGGCGAAACGGGTGAGGGAAGGGTCCGACCTCACCGTCGTGACATGTGGAGCCCTCGTCAAACGCTCCATGGACGCCGCGAAGATCGCCTCCGAGCAGCATGGAATCGAGTGCGACGTCATCGACCTGAGGACGCTCTCGCCGCTCGACATGGACACGATATCACACTCAGTGAAGAAAACGAACAAGGTCCTCATCACGCACGAAGACTCGCTTTCTTGGGGGCTCGGCTCGGAGATCGCCGCCCGCATCGCGGATGATCTTTTTCCCTGGCTGGACGGGCCGGTTCGTCGAGTAGCGTCGTTGGACACGTGGGTAGCGTACGCACCGAGCTTGGAGGACGCTACCCTACCCCAGCCCTCCGACGTACTCGCGGCCATCCTCGACCTGGCCAGCTTCTAGGAGGGCGGATCCAGACGATCCATCATCTCGGGATCGTTGACGAGCCTCTACGGTCCCTCCGAGGCTATTGAGGGCTTGCCAGCACCGGGCTCTCCGGTTGCATCCGGCAGAATCAAGCGCACCGCCCGCCGGAAGAAGACGTAGTTCCAGGCCCAATTCACGAGCACGAGCACCCGATTACGGAAGCCCATGAGGTTTACGACGTGAATGACCAGCCACAAGGTCCATGCCACGAAACCGGTGAATGAGCGCCCCCACAGATGTGCAACCGCCGCGTTTCGGCCGATCACCGCCAACATGCCAAGATCCTTGTAGGTGAAGTCTCCGGGCGCCTTACCCCCGATCATCCGGACGACGTTCTCGGCCGCCGTGCCCCCCTGCTGGAGCGCGACCTGGGCAATCTGCGGCAGCACCTCCCCCTCGATCTCCAGGTAGGCGAGATCGCCCACGACAAATACCTCCGGGTAGCCGGGCACCTGGAGCGTGCTCTCCACCGGCACGCGGCCAGCCGGACCGACGGGGAAGCCCCAACCACCTATGGCCGGATCACCCTGGACTCCCGCAGCCCACACCACCGTGTGCGTGGCAGTCTGGCCGGTACGCTCGTCCATCACATCACCGAGGTCGTGCCTCTTGCTGTCACCGGCGTCGCGCGTCACCACACTGTCGGACCCTACCTCGACGACCTGTGATCCGGTGAGCACCTGCACACCCCGCCGTTCGAGGCGAACGCGGGCGTATTCCTGCAAGCGTGGGGGCATGCCGGCAAAGAGTCTCTCGCCGCCCTCCAACAACCGTATATCCACCTCGTCTCGAGCGATGCTCCCGAAGTCCTTCAGGAGCGGCCCGTAGATCAGCTCCGCCAACGCCCCGGCATACTCGACGCCTGTGGGTCCGCCGCCCACGATCACGAAGCGCAGCAGAGATTCCCGCGTGGAGGGGTCCGACGTCTGAGCCGCCCTTTCAAAGCAGTTCAAGACGTGGTACCGGAGTGGGATCGCGTCGTCCATGGTGCGAAGGGGAAAAGCATGCCGGGCCGCCCCCTCTACTGCGAAGAAGTTCGGAACGCTCCCCGGGGCTATCACCAAATAGTCGTACTCCAGGCGAGACTCACCGGCCTCGACGATCCGGGCGTCGAGATCGATGTCATGGACGTTGGCCCTTCGGAAGTCGACGAGCGTATGCCTCCTGAAGAGACTCCGGACGGGGTAGGCGATCTCGCTCGGCCCCAGCTCGGCCGCGGCCACTTGGTAGAGGAGCGGGAAAAACGTGTGGTAGTTGTTCCGGTCGATCAACGTCACGCCGATCCCATGGGAAACGAACCGGCGCACGGCCCACAGTCCCCCGAATCCCGCCCCGATCACGACGATCCGACGCGCCGCGGGATCGGTCAGTATTTCGGGAGGCTCGGGTCGATCTCGTCCACCCATGCGTGAATCCCGCCCACGAAGTTGAACACGCTGGAAAAGCCTTCTTCGGCCAACATCCGCGCCGCAACATCGCTACGGGCCCCCGTGCGGCAGTACACGACGATCTCCCGGTCCGTGGGAAGCTCGTCCAGACGGTCCTGAAGTTCGGCGAGGGGAATCATCACCGCCCCATCCGTCTCCAGATTCACGATGTCCCACTCATGCGGTTGCCGCACATCCAACAGAAACGGCGGCTCCGAAGACGACAACCGCTCTTGGAGCTCGACGGCCCCGACCTCACCAATAGGGTCCACCATTTCATTCTCCTTTCCTTCAGAGGGCGCTTTCAGCCCACAGAAATCTTCATAGTCGATGAGCTCCGTTTGTGTCGGCTCATCACCGCAAACCGGGCAACTCCTGTTCCTGGTGATGGCAAACTCTCTCCAACTCATTTCCAGCGCGTCGAAGATCAGCAACCGCCCACTGAGCGTGTTTCCCTGCCCAAGTAGGAGCTTGATCACCTCGAGGGCCTGAATCGACCCTATGATCCCTGGCAAAACCCCGAGTACGCCGGCCTCCGCACAGTTTGGGACCAAGCCCGGCGGGGGAGGCTCTCGAAAGAGACATCGGTAGCACGGTCCGCCGTCGGTCGCGAACACCGAGGCCTGGCCCTCCCAGCGAAAGACCGATCCGTAGACGTTGGGCTTTCCCAGCAGCACACAGGCGTCGTTGACGAGGTACCGGGTCGGGAAGTTGTCGGTCCCGTCCGCCACGACGTCGTACTGACCCAGGATCTCCAGCGCATTGCTGGAGTCGAGCCGGACGTCGTGTGTTACGACGGACACGTTCGGGTTCACGTCGGCCAGGCGTTCCACGGCCGAATCCAGCTTCGTGCGCCCTACGTCCTTGGTGCCATGAAGGATCTGCCGTTGAAGGTTCGTGGCATCGACCTCGTCGAAGTCGACGAGGCCCAGCGTGCCAATCCCAGCCGCGGCGAGATAGAGCGCGAGGGGCGAGCCGAGCCCTCCCGCACCCACCACGAGCACCCGCGAGTCCTTGAGGCGCAACTGCCCCTCTTTGCCGACCTCGGGCAAGGACAGATGCCTTGCGTACCTACTGAGTTCGGAGGAATCCAGCTCGGGTTTTTCGCGCTCGACCAACGTCAGGTCTCTCTCCCTGAAAACGGGCTCCGTTTCCCGACCGAGTTGCACCCCCACGCTGGACCCGGGTTCCCCCGAGGGAAAGACCGGAGGGGCTCAAAGGCGGGTAAGCTTGCTGTCACGGCTGCTCGAGATACCGGGAGCCCCCCAGCGCGGTGACCCGCATCGAGGCTGCGTCCTCGACGAGCGCAGCGACCTCCTCGGTAGACCGGAGATCGGTAGCGGCGACATCCGCCAACTGGACAAACAAGAACTGATACTGGGTCGGGATGCTGAGGGTACTTCGATCCTGCCAGATCTCACGGTCCATGATCCCCCGGTAACGATACACATCGCGCACCAACGTCATATTCCGCTCCAGATCGAACCACTCCCCCCCCATCGCGGGTCGGCTCTTGACCCAACCATCCGGAGGATCCGCGTCGAGGTCTCGCATTACGAGCTTGGTCGCGAGGCCGTGCCGGACTCCGAAGGACTCCAGACCCAGCGATCGAAGGAGCCCGGCGGAACTGGCGAAGTAGATGGGTCTCCGTCCGGCGGAGTCGTGAATCATGCTCAGGGCGATCCGGACGGCACGATCCATGTAGTGCCCGGACGGGTAGGTGACAGCAACACTATCGAGCGACAAGCTGAGATCCTCTGGAAGTGTGCCCCCCCTTACGTCATTCAAGACCTCATCCGTGGCCAGAGAGACCGATTGATCCGGGGGCGCCCCGGCCGAATAGATTCCTGCGGCGAACTGCACGTCGAAGGGTCTCTGGCGCCCGGGCGCCGTCCGGTCCCTGATTTGCCGCGGGTACCAGTCGGTGTAGAGGTACTGGAGGACGATGACCGTCACATCCTTGCGCACCCCTTCAATCTCCTGAGCATACCAGAGCGGAAAGGTGTCATTGTCCCCATTGGTGAAGAGGACCCCATACGGCTCGACGCTCATGAGCAGGTCGTACGCCCAGTCGACCGTGGCGTAGTCATTCGCGCGGCTCGCCCACTCCCAGTTGTAGCCCATGGGAATGAAAGTGACCAAAAGGATCGGCATCGCTTTGTGATAGGCAACACCCCCGCCCCATTGGTCCGAGAGGGCCGCCCAGAATCCGGCCAGACCGATCCCGGCCAGGTTCCCCCAGACCATGAAGCTCGCCACGAAGAAATAATCCCTCTCGCGAACCTCGTGGGCAGCCCGGTCGGCAATGTGCGGCGCGAGCGAAAATCCGTACTTGAAGTTCAGGTAGACGACCAGGCCCACCGTGAGCGTGGCCGTCAGCGCGGCTAGGTAGGTGAAGATCATCCGGTCGGCGCGCCACAACACGAGCAGGCCCATGAAACCCATAGCCACGAACAGCATGGTCGCCGGGAGTCGCCCTACGACGGGCACTTCGCTCAGATCGGCCCCGCGTGCCCACTGCCAGTCGAAGTACTGAAAGTAGTGAAGAAACTGGTACCGGAGCGGTGCCTGCCGTTCGGTGAGCGGGGGCTTCGCATACTGCGCGCGTGAGAGAGTGCTGGCCAGCGCCGGGCACCCTGCCCCACCGTTCGTATAGACCGCGACAAAGGCACCTGCCACCGATTCGCAGACTGGCTCCCCTTCATTGATGATGGGGTCCTGAGCCGCACGGATCGGGAGGAAGAGATTGAACGAGATTCCGAGAATCACCAGGGGAATGGCTCGAGTCCAAAAGCGCGAGCTCAGCAACACTGCCGGGCCGGCCAGCAATACGAACAAGCCCAGAGCCGGAGCGGGAAGGACGGACATGAGGTGATTGCTCGCCCCCAATACCATCAGGTAGAGGGCGGCCAGTAGCGCCCTGAGCCCAGCCGGCTCCCCGCGCTGATCATACCATCTCAGCGCGAGCCACGAGACCGCGGCGATCACGGCTACACTCACCGTGTAGACCTTTTCGTTCGCCGTGGATTGGTTCCAGACGGTGTAGGCGGTCGCCCCCATCACCGCACCGCATGCGGCGCCGATCGTGAGCATCCACCGCTCTTCGATCACGGTGGACAGCACCCGATGCCCGATCAAGAAGAAAAAGAAAGTAGCGACGGAGCTCGTGGCAGCGGCCAGGAGGTTGATTCGCACCGCTACGGGTAGACCCAACGGAGCCAACAGGAGGCTCCATACCCGCGCAAGGGTGACAAAAAGAGGATTCCCCGGCGGATGTGGAATACCCAGGAGATGCCCCGTCGTGATGTACTCGCTGGCGTCCCACCAAGCCGTGCTGGGCGACAAGGTCAGAATGTAAAGGCCGAAGATCGCCAGCCCCAGCAGCGCCCCTTCCCGGTAGGGTGGTCGGTATTCGGTCATTCCTAACCTTGCAGAAAATGGTCGAAGCGTTCAATACCCACGGTGTTGCGGCACCCAAGGTGTTGCGGCACCCAAGGTGTTGCCGCCCGGTGTCTGGCGGTCTCGACCACCCCCCCAATAGCTTCTCCCTTCATGACGACGGTGTTGAGAACCACCAGAGCCCTCGCAAGTTGGATCACCGGCAGGTCGAACGTAGAGGAGTACGAAACGGTCCTCCCCAGAGGGGATCGTGAAGTTCCGGCCTCGGTCACACTCCCGAGCGGGGGAGGCCGGAACCTGCCAGGATGGGTCGTTCTACATGGGGTTACCCGACCTGGGCGGTTCCACCCGACCCTGCTGCGTTTCGTTCGCGCCCTGGCGTCTTCCAGGGCCGTCGTACTCGTGCCCCAGATTCCCGAGTGGGTCGACCTGAGGGTGGAGCCCGAACGGACCCTCCCGACGGTTCGGGCCGCGCTCGATGGCCTCCGGTCACTGCCAGGCATCTCGGACGGGCCCTACGGGCTGATCGGCTTTTCCTTCGGCGCGCCGCAAGTGATGATCGCTGCCGCTCACCAAGACGTTTCGGACCAGTTGGCCGGGGTCGTCGGGTTCGGCGGTTATTGCGACATCGAGAGCATGGTCCGCTTTCAGATGACGGGCCGGTTCGACTGGGAGGGTGCCACCCATCGTCTCCGGCCCGACCCATATGGGCGGTGGATCATGGGAGGGAACCACCTCACTTCGATCCCTGAGTATCGGAACGCCCAGGACGTCGCCGATGCCCTGTGGCGTCTCGCCGTCGAAGCCGGGGAACGGCGGATCCTGGCGTGGGATCCCTCCTACGACCCGCTCAAGGAGCAGCTCAAGGAACAGGTATCAAAGGATCGCAGGGAGATCTTCGATCTGTTTGCGCCTCCGTCGGACCGCGAGCCGGCGGAGACCGAAGCGGAGCGGATCACGCCGCTGTTGACCCGCGCCGCTATGGAGATGGCGCCCCTCCTTGACCCGCTCCCTTTCCTGAACCGTGTCCAGACACCTGTCCAACTCATTCATGGGCGAAATGATCGCTTGATTCCATACACTGAGACGCTCCGGTTGGAGGCGGCGTTCCCCGAAAACAAGCACATCGACACGACCATCACGGCGCTTATGGCTCACTCGGAGCAGGGGGGGCGGCTGGCCTCCATACGCAAGGAGATCAGCGAGGGCGCGAAGTTGCTGCGTACGCTCGGACGCCTACTGGGAACCGTCTAGAGGCTAGAAGGCTGTTGAGGCGGAGCCGGCTGCGGCCAATCTCAGTTTCCCGCGAGAAGCTGTGCAGCGGCCGAACTGACCTCCGGGTCTTTGTCGTTCCTGGCCTTTTTGACCAAGCTCATGGCATGGGGCGTGCCTATTGCCGCCAGTGCGGAGAGGCCAGCGATGCGCACTCCCGTCGGCGGACTCGAGAACATGGAGCCCTTCACCCGCTTCTCGATCGCGGAGACGGCCGAGGCGTCGCCCAGCCCGCCGAGCGCCCGAAGAACCTGCTCGATCACTTCGTCCTCGTCTCCCTGCTTGAGAATCTCCATGAGTGGTTTGTACGCTCGCTCCGCCTTGAGCGCAGAAGCCGCACGCGCAGCCTCGGCCCGCACTTCTGGATCGGAATCCCCCAGCATGCTCGATACCAACAATCCCGCATTCTCACCGCCGATCTTGGCGAGTGACCGCACCGTCTCTCGCCGAACTCCGGGGTGTTCGTTCGCCAAGCTGGCAGTCAGATGCTCGATCGCGTCAGGTCCCGCCACCACGCCGAGCACAGCAACACCATTTCGCACGACGAACCAACGGGAGTCCTTCAACATCTTCTCGACCGCGTGTGCTCCGGCCGAACCAAAGGCCCCGAGGGCTGCCACATACGTCTTGCGAGCCAAGCGGTCTTCGGTGTCGGTGAGGGCGTCGGCGATCGCCACTGCGAGCCGGTCGCCCAGTGTTGCATAGGCTTGAATGAGCCGCCCGCGCTCGTCCTCGTCCTGAACACGCCCAAGCCGGATCACCATCTGTGCCGACACATCCCCATCGACCAACTCACCCACCAGATCCTCTACGTCCTCATCCCAAGAAGCTTGGAGAAGCAGGATGTCTACCGTCGAAGCGATCTCGCCCAAGGCCCGGGCCGAACGCGCCGCTTCGACCGCCGAGCGCAGTGCGCTCTGTACCTCTTCCCGTTCGCCAACCGGCGCCTGCAGGTAGTCAGACGTCGCTTCACTCAGCACCTTCCCTACTTCGCTCTGCGTCGGCTCAGGTTCGACAGGCGTCGGTTCGGGTTCGACAGATGTCGGTTCAGGTTCGACAGGTGCCGGCTCAGGTTCGACAAGCGTCGGTTCGGGCTCGACGGGCGCCGGCTCGGGTTCGACGGGCGCCGGCTCGGGTTCGACGGGCGCCGGCTCGGGTTCGACAGATGTCGGCTCGGGTTCGACAGATGTCGGTTCAGGTTCGACAGGTGCCGGCTCGGGTTCGACGGGCGCCGGCTCGGGTTCGACGGGCGCCGGCTCGGGTTCGACAGGCGCCGGCTCGGGTTCGACGGGCGCCGCTTCCAACTCGACAGGCGTCTCCACCGACTGGGACAAAGGGCC
>SMVB01365428.1_pt1 | contig 34303 bp, 34 predicted proteins | sample 2456461 | NCBI WGS metagenome assembly SMVB01 (sample SAMN11095934, study PRJNA526329) | marine sediment metagenome | biome: Marine sediment; feature: Surficial sediment; material: Deep marine sediment; isolation source: Hadal surficial sediment | place: Pacific Ocean | collected 2014-05 | depth... | reverse complement strand
GTGGGCTTGCTCCTCTGCGTAGGCAAGGGCGAGTTGGCGAGATCCGTCGATCAGTCCGGGTAAGATTTCTGTTTTGAGTTCGGCGCAGGCACCTCGTTTTAACGCACCGCCGCCCAGAATGACGCTGGCCAGCAGTGGTTCGAGCACGAGACCTTTGCCGAATTGTTCCATCAGCAGCATTATGTCTACGTGGCCGCCTCCGAAGCCGCCATCGGCTTCGTCAAACCCTAAACCCAGCCAGCCGAGGTCGGCCATGGTCTGCCAGTGATCCTGGCTGAAGCCGGACTTGCTTGCCGCGGATTTGGCGCGCGATTCCAGATCGTAGTTGTCATGAATGAAACGCGCGACGCTGTCCTGCAACATCTGCTGCTCATTGGTCAATTCGAAATTCATGTGGTCGACCTCTTGAGACCCAGCACGTTCTTGGCGATCACGTCCTTCTGTACCTCACTGGCGCCACCGTAGATGGTAAAAGCGCGACTCGCGAGATAACCCCCCATACCTGCTTTCGCGAATTTGTGTCCCACGCCTCGACCCCACGCGGCGGAGTAAATGCCACCTGCCTCGACGGTCAGCTTTGCGATGCGTTGTTGAATCTCGGTGCCTTTCAGCTTCAGAATCGAAGACTCAGGCCCCGGTGCGGACCCTGCCGATGCGCTCGCGAGGCTGCGCAGTTCGGTGTACTCGCTCGCCATGAGGTCGATCTCGAGTTCGGCAACCTTGGCCCGGAAGGATGGCTCGTCCATGAGGGAGCCGTTGCCGCGCTTCACGGAGCTTGCCTGTTCTTTGAGCTTCTCGAGAGCAACGATGGATCGAGAGATACCGGCAAGGCCGGTGCGTTCGTGTTGCAGCAGACCCTTCGCATAGGTCCAGCCTTTGCCTTCCTCGCCGATTCGGTTTTCAACGGGAACTGACACGTCGGTGAAGTACACCATGTTTACGCTGTGTGCACCGCCGAGGGTAATGATCGGCTTGACCTCGATCCCTTCCTGCTTCATCGGGAACAGCAGAAATGTAATACCTTCTTGTTTTATTCCGGAGTCGTCCGTGCGCGTGAGGCAGAAGATCCAGTCGGCGATCTGAGCCATGGTGGTCCAGATCTTGGTACCGTTTACGGTGTAGTGGGTGCCGTCTTCGGAGAGTACCGCCTTGGTTTTCAACGCGGCGAGGTCGGAACCGGCGCCGGGCTCGGAATAACCCTGGCACCAATTCACTTTGCGGGCTCGGATATCAGGCAGAAAACGTTTTTGTTGTTCTTCGTTGCCGTGCGCCATGATGATGGGTGCGACCATGCCGATGCCGAAGGGCATGTCCCAAGGCAGAGTTGCGCTGGCTGTTTCCTGCTCCCAGATATAGTGTTGAGTGGGCGTCCAACCCGGACCTCCGAACTCCTTCGACCACTTGGGCACATCCCAGCCGCCCTTTTCGGCAGCCTTTTTGAACCATTCCAAGCGCCACACGTTGTAGTCTTCGCCAGCCTGGTAGGCGTTCTCGGCAAAAAACTCATGTACGTCTTCGCGGAAGGCGAGATCTTCAGGGCCGAGCTCGATATCCATGATCCGTCCCCCGCGGGCAAAATGGCAAAGCGAGGGAGCTTAACCAGAATTAGAATCTTTTACTAGAACGAAATTCTAGTTACGATACGGCCTATGGTGTCGAGAACTCGCAATCGGCCTGAACGACCGGCGACGGTAGAGCGCAAAGCCAGTGTGCTCGAAGCGGCGTTGACCTGTTTTGCGGTAAATGGAGTGGATGGCACAACCATTCAGGATATTCAACGTAGCGCCAACTGCAGCATCGGCAGTCTCTATCATCATTTCGGAAGCAAGGATGGAATCGCCGAGGAGCTGTTCATCGATGGGATACAGAACCTGAATCGAGGCATGTTGTCGAAGCTCAGGCGCTGCAAGAACGGCGAGGAGAGCGTAAAAGCCGTGGTTGGCCAGTACTGTGACTGGTCAACCAGGAATAAAGATCTTGCTCGCTACCTGCACTCCCGGGACATCGAGTTTTCAAGCGAAGCACGCATCCGTCTAAAAGAGATTCACCGCGACTATATCGGTGCGATATACGCCTGGTTTGCACCGTTCGTTGCGCGCCGCGAGGTACGGGTATTGCCCGTGGATGCGTACGTGCCATTGATCAGTGGACCCATCCAGGAGTACGTGCGACGTTGGTTGTCGGGCCATCATGAAAACCCACCGGCAAAGGTTAAATCACTGTTTGCGGACGCCGCATGGAATGCGGTAAAAGGTTAGGAGTCTGCGCGGTAGAAAAGATTCCTACTGCGAAAGCACCACAGCGGTCCATATTTGGGCTCTTTTTCGTTGCGTAGCGCAACTTAAGCGCCTCAAAAGAGCGAAAACCCGTCCTCGCCGTGGTACTTTCTCGTGACGGAATTTTCTACCCGCAAACTCCTAGGCCCCAGGATTCGCGAGGATTCAGTTCATGAGCTTCGAGACGTTGCTTTTCGATGTGACCGACGGTGTCGCCACGATCACGTTTAATCGCCCGGAAACCGCCAACGCCATGGGTCCGGATTGCGCCAGGGAGCTATCCGAGGTGGCACTGCTGTGCGACGACGACCCGGACGTGCGGGCCATAGTAATGACGGGCGCTGGCAAGATGTTCTGCGCAGGGGAGATCTGGGTGCCTTCGTCAGCGCTGGAGCCGGTGCAAAAAGTCTGCTGAAAAAGATGACCGGTGATCTGCATCTGGGCTTGTCGCGTCTATCCCGGGGTGCGGCACCGGTTATTGCCGCGGTGAACGGTACAGCCGCCGGTGCGGGCTTCAGTCTGGTCATGGCCGCGGACCTTGCTATCGCAGCGGAGTCGGCAGTATTCACCATGGCCTATACCCGCGCGGGTTTGTCACCGGACGGCAGTTCTACTTATTTCATGCCCCGTAAGATTGGTGACCGGCGAACCCGGGAACTGATGTTGACCAACCGAGTGCTGAACGCGGCCGAAGCGCTCTCCTGGGGAGTTGTCAACCAGGTGGTTGCGGATGAAGAGGTGGTGACGGTTGCCACCGAGCTTGCCCGGAAACTGGCGAAAGGTCCAACGCTTGCTAATGGTGCGGTGAAAACATTGCTCAACGGCACCTTTGATCAGTCGTTGGAATCTCAGATGGAACTCGAAGCTCGCAGCATTGCTGAGCTTTCCGTGAGTGAAGATGGACAGGAAGGCATGAAAGCGTTTCTCGAAAAGCGCAAACCCGTATTCACGGGAAAATAGGTCAATATCGATACTCTTGGGAGCCAACACGACATGGTGAGCGCAAGCGAACATCCGAAACAAACCATCGAGGTGCTGGGCCAACGGATGGCCTACGTTGAAATGGGCGAAGGACGCCCGATCGTGTTTCAACACGGTAATCCAACCTCGTCCTATCTCTGGCGCAATATCATGCCCCACGTTCAGGATCTCGGCCGATGCGTAGCACTCGACCTCATCGGTATGGGCGATTCGGCCAAGCTCGATGATTCTGGTCCGGAACGTTATACGTTTGGCGAGCACAGCCGGTACTTTTCAGCGGCGCTCGAAGCCTTGGCTATTTCCGACGACGTCGTATTTGTCATTCACGACTGGGGTTCGGCGCTCGGTTTTGACTGGGCCAACCGCCACCGCGGCTCGGTAGCCGGTATCTGTTACATGGAAGCAATCGTCACCCCGTTGACCTGGGAGATGTTTCCCGAACAGGCTCGAGGTGTGTTTGAAGGCTTTCGCTCTCCAGCGGGTGAGGAGATGGTGCTCGAGAACAACACTTTCGTTGAGCGCGTATTGCCGGGTTCGGTGTTACGTGGCTTGACGGATGATGAGATGGCCGTATACCGCCGGCCATTCAACGAACCCGGGGAAGGCCGCCGGCCGACGCTCACCTGGCCGCGACAGATACCGCTGGAAGGCGAGCCGGCCGATGTTGTGCAGGTTGTCGAAGACTACGCTCAATGGCTTGCCGAGGCATCGTTTCCGAAGCTGTTCATCAATGCGGAACCGGGTGCGTTGCTCGTGGGTTCACAGCGTGAATTCTGTCGAACTTGGCCGAACCAGGTTGAGGTAACCGTTAAAGGCAGCCACTTCGTTCAGGAAGACTCCCCCGATGAAATTGGTCAGGCGCTTCACGACTGGCTCGCAACAATCTGACGGTTCTATACCGGGTCACGTGGCCGGCCGGTTACCACCAGCCCGGCCACGATTACCATCAGACCGATGACAGATGTGTAGTGGATGCGCTCGCCCAACACGACCCCGATCAAGATCAGCGATAGGAACGGCGCGAGAAAAATCAGTTGTCCGATGCGTCCCGCATTGCGGGTTAAGCGCAACGCGCGCTGCCATAGCAGAAAGGTAATACCCATTTCGATCAGTCCCACCCAGACGCCATAACCAGCAATCTTCCAGCTCAAAGCCGGTAAACCCGGACCGAGGACGCAAACGATGCCAAGCAACGGAGTCGCGAACCCGAAGCTCAACGCCATCAGGGTGAGAGGATGGGCAGTTGATCGCGTGTTCAGCAACCAGTACCCGGCCCACAACACCGTGCTTCCCAACGCTAACGCCACACCAAACCAGTCGATCTGGGGAAGGCTGTCGATGCGACCCTGGGTAAGTAGAATCAGAACTCCGAGATAACTGAGCGCGATGCCGATCGCGGTACGGCGACCAAGGGGCTGCTTCAGCAGCGGAACAGCCAATACCGCCAGCGCGATGGCCCAGGTGTAGTTCAGGGGCTGGGCGATCTGTGCTGGCAGTCGGTCGTAGGCTTCGAACAACATCAGGTAATAGAGGAACGGATTGATCAGTCCAAACAGCAGGCTTTCTTTCACGACCCGGCGATTCAACTGCCAGTTGCCCGAGATGCTGACCGCGACGATGAAAACGATCGTCGATATCAGCGTACCGAGAAACAGCAATTGCACGGGTTCGAGCAGCGCGAGCCCCAACTTGAATCCGGTTGCGACCGTAGACCACAGGGCCACCGCGGCAAGTGCGAATATGAGTGAATTTTTTTCTTGCTTGTCCAACGCAATGCAGTATGCCTCCGACCGCTGTGAAGTGGGAGATGATTGAGTCGCGATGGTGGAACTGGCACTCTGGTGGAACCTCCAACAGATGCGCGCGCCCCATGAAATGTGACGATATTTTGCGAGCCCGAATTGCGGATAACCTGGCTACGTTTGAAGTCGTCGTTGCGAACGCCGATGAAGCTCACCGTGCGGCCGTTGCTATTACCGTGACCGATGTCGGCTACGGACCTGATTTGCCAGGGCTGACGGACCATGATGAGCGGCAGGAAACGGCCGCGCTGCTTCTCACTCGACGCTCGGCAAAGTTGCGTAATCACCCGGGGCAATGGGCGTTTCCGGGTGGCAAACTGGAGCAGGGTGAAACGCCGGTAGAGACTGCCCTCAGGGAAATGCACGAGGAGGTGAAGGTCGACCTGGATCCTTCCGTCGTGCTCGGCAGACTGGATGATTTCGTGACTCGCTCGGGTTTCGTGATGACGCCGATTGTCGTCTGGGGAGGAGTGGGTCTCAACGCCGAGCCGAATCCCGATGAGGTAGCCTCCATTCACCGGATACCGCTCAGCGAATTCCTTCGCGAGGACGCCCCGCTGCTCGACGAGGTTGCAGGTAGCGAACATCCTGTGCTGCGCATGCCGGTGGGAACCGATTACATAGCGGCACCGACGGCGGCTTTGATCTACCAGTTTCGGGAGGTGTGTTTGTTGGGAAGGCATACTCGCGTTGCCCACTACGAGCAGCCGGAGTTTGCCTGGCGCTAGACGTAACCCTGACGTGACAGTAATCCACCACGCAGCGCGTCTACGGTTCTCGTCGAATATGCTCCCATCGTTGGCTGAGCGCGAAATCCACGCGAGCACTACTTACCAGGGATTTTGCCCGTTCTAACACGGTAACGCCCGGGCGTTACCGTAAATCCGGGTTAATCGTCGAGGTCGACGTCCTCCACATCGAGCCAGTGAAGCGCTTCGTGCCAGTCTCTGAAGACGCGAACCTCGTTACCGAGTTCCGTGGCGAGGGTTTCGTAGATCCGACTCAGTCCAAACGTGAGTTCGACAGGTGCAACGATTGCCGCCTTATCGGCGAGTATTCGGCCTTGATTGTTTAAAGCTTTCCGGAATCCATGTTCGGTAAGGTCGATATGGTCTACGTCTCGTAGATCAGAAAGCACGCGAGGGTTGGGATCTATGCGATCGTCCTTCGCAAGCGTCTGAAAGTGCAACGCAACGTCGGCGTCGGACAGCACCCCGCTACCTCGTTCGAGAATAAGTGAGCCGTTTGCATGAATGGTGTAGTTCAGCGACATGGTGCTCGATTTGTTCAAAAACTGCAGGTTTGACAATCCGTCGAACGGGTCATCCAAGCCGAGGACTCTAATGCCCAGTATATGTGCCAGGTGCTATCGAACCGGTGGTATCGATGCCATGTGTGCGCTGATTCAAAACTCCGATGAGATGCTCTTCACAAACCGCGCTGGTTAGAGATTCACTGAGATACGTTGACCCGGTGCACGGGAAGTTCCAAACTTCCGTATTACGGGATGGATCACAAAGGAAAGACTATGGCCATACGAGAAGGCGACAAGCTGCCAGAAGCCACGATGCACACGATAAAAGAAGGCAAACCCACTGAAGTAACCACCGCCGATCTCTTTGCAGGCAAAAAGGCGGTGGTTTTTGCCGTTCCCGGTGCTTTCACTCCGACCTGCTCCCAGGCTCATCTGCCGGGTTACGTGGCACATGCAGATGCCATCAAAGCCAAGGGCGTCGACAGCGTCATCTGCATATCTGTGAACGATGCCTTCGTCATGGACAGTTGGGGTAAGGATCGCAATGCCGAAGGGATTCTGATGGTAGGAGACGGAAACGGCGATTTTACCCGTGCAATGGGGCTGGAGATGGATGGCAGTGGATTCGGACTTGGCACACGATCGCAGCGTTATGCGATGATCGTGGATGATGGCACCGTCACCAAACTGGTAGTCGAAGACCCGGGTCAGTTCGAGGTGAGCAAGGCCGAGGCAATACTCGAAGCGCTTTAGCTGAGGCAGGTGCCAGCGTGAGGCTTTTTTTGCTGGCGTCAGCAGGATGAGAGGTTAGTACTACAGGTAATACCGGTAGCAGCGAATGCGTTTCCCAGGTCGTTCTAATCTTTGTTCGTTCCAAGGTCGGACTAAAGAAAAAACAAGGAGATATTGAGCGCCATGGAGTGGTTTGAGGTTGATAGCTTCCAACGGGCATTGTTTTACTATTTGTCGTGGTTGGGGGAAGAAGAAGCCGCCCCATCATGAAAGTGAACTGGTTTGATGCGGTCGCGTATTTGGTTCGTCAATGCCGGGTTAACGCATTCAGCGAGCCGGGGCTGCGTATATCCGGGCTAGATAACGTTATTGACCTTTCAGTAAGACCGTCAACATTCATCATCAGATCGCAACACACCTGAGCCAACTAACGCGAAAGCGGACAGTGCTGAATTGAGTACCGATAATTATTCGTGTAGTCGTGCATACCGGATTGCGCACGAGCGACGTCGAGGCGTGTCAGTGGATCTTACCCGGGTCCTGCCTGCGCAATACCACGGCCGCTTGACGAATCGAATCCAGATTAGCGACCTACTCACACCCGCCGTTGATCCGCCTCGACTTCGGCGCGCACGAGAATGCCGCTGATGGATTTGGACCTTTTGTTTCAGGCGTATGGGGTAGTTCATAATTTGCTTCGTGCCTCGACTCATTCGATTTGAGCGCGCCGGTTCAGGAATTGGAGTACATTTGCAATTCGGAGTTGGAGAGTGTTCGGTGTGCTAAAAATAGGCAGGCCCAACCGTAGGCCGGTAGGCGTTTACCGTCGCTACGCCGTGTCGCGAATTGCTTTTGTCTTCGTTGCGGCGGTTTCGTTCGCACAGGTCGGCGCGGCACAACATATCCACGCGTTGGACGATATTGACCAGACTTGTGTCATCTGCCGATTTTCCGACACCGAAGACGTACTGCTTTCATCCAGCGTCCGGGCCGACGATCCCCTCAAATTCCACGAGCACCAGACCGAGGATATCGCTCGGGTCCGAATTGCAACCTTCTTCGACTATCGGGCACGGGCTCCGCCTTTCTCTTCATACGGCTAGTCATTGAATAGTTCAGCACGCTCGCGCCCAAGCGGGCGTGCCAGTCGCTGAGGAGAAACCTATGAAGCAACCGCGTTGCACCATCATCTATCTGTGCGGGGTCGGTTTACTGTATGGCAACGCCGCGCTATACGCGGCCACCGATCCGATCGCCGACTTACGTCGGGAGGTCCTGGATCTTCGCCGTATCTTTGACGCACGGATCGAACTACTCGAGGCGCGAATCGCTGTGGCCGAGCGGGCTGCAAACCGGGCTCGGTCCAGCGCCGCCGAGGCTGTCGAGATTGCCGAGGACGCGGTGATCGGCACGACCACGGGTTCCGCCTCCGCCAACGCGTTCAATCCCGGCATGGGTGTTGTGCTCGTCGCTCGCGTCGCCGACATCGGACACCGGTGGGACGCGATTCCGGGATTCATATCGGGTGGCGAGTCGGGCCCGGGCAAATCGGGTTTTACCTTGGGTGAGTCCGAAGTAAACCTGAAGGCGAGCATCGACGATCTCTTTTTCGGCAACGTAACCTTTGCTTTTGAGGACGAAGACGGTGAGACCGAGATTGCGGTGGAGGAAGCTTGGCTGGAAACCACCGCGTTGCCCGCCGGGCTGACGATACGTGCCGGCCGTCAGTTCTCCGGTATTGGTAATCTGAACTCGTTTCATCGCCACGCCGACGATTTCATCGATCGGCCATTGCCCTATCAGGCATTCTTTGCTGGACAGTACATCGCCGATGGCGTGCAGGCGCGCTGGGTGGCGCCAACCAATCTGTTTCTGGAAGTTGGCGCGGAGCTCGATTGGGGTAACGGACTTCCAGCGCTGGGAAGTGACGATACCTCGCCCGGTGCCTGGTCGTTGTTCGCTCACACCGGCGGCGATGTCGGCGCGAGCCACGCCTGGCAGGCAGGAGTGAGCTATCTGTCCGCCGACGTCCGGGATCGTGGCGTCGGCGAAGACGATCCGGATGTCGCACCCGAATTCACGGGTGACAGCGATCTTGTCGTGGTCGACTTTGTTTGGAAGTGGGCGCCGTTAGGTAATCCAACGCGCACCAACTTCAAGCTCCAGGGCGAGTACTTCCGGCGCGTGGAGGAGGGCACCTTCGACGGGATGCAAGTCGACACCGACCAATCCGGCTGGTATCTACAAGGGATATGGCAATTCATCCAGGGCTGGCGGGTTGGTTACCGCCACGACCGGGTAACGACGGACAATGGTTCGATCTTTCTCGGCACTATGCTCGAGGACGTAGACGAATCACCGCGCCGCGACAGCCTGATGTTGGATTGGTCGCACAGCGATTTTAGTCGCTTGCGTTTGCAGTATGTGTACGACCAGGTGCTAACGGAAAGTGACAGCCAGTGGCTGCTGCAATACATCATGAGCCTGGGTGCCCACGGTGGGCACAGGTTTTAGTCGTGAGAGCATTAGTTGCCGCTTTGGTATGGTCATTTCTATCTGCGCCCGTCGATGCCTTGGAGGTTTTTGCCTGTGAGCCTGAATGGGGCGCTCTCGTCAGCGAGCTTGCCGGCGAGCAAGCCAGGGTCACAGTCGCCCTCACGGCGTTTCAAGACCCGCATCGACTACAGGCACGGCCGAGCCTCATTGCCTCGACGCGTCGGGCGGATCTTGTCGTATGCACGGGTGCCGAGCTCGAGGTTGGCTGGTTACCGCTGCTGCTGCGTCGCTCCGGGAATCCGAACGTCCGCCCCGGCGCAGCAGGCTACTTTCTGGCGGCCGACTACGTGCGCAAGCTCGAAGTCCCCACGCGCCTTGATCGATCGCAGGGTGACATTCATCCTCAGGGCAACCCGCATGTACATTTGAATCCGCGCAACATCACCCGCATCGCGCGGAAGCTCGCACAACGCCTCGCCGAGCTGGATCCCACGAACGCAGATTTCTATGAGAAGCGGCTCGATGATTTTGTGGAACGATGGCATGCCGCGATCGTTGTCTGGGAGAAACGCGCCCGGCGCCTCGAAGGGCTAATCATAGTGCCGCATCATCGAAGCTTCACTTATCTCGCCGATTGGCTTGGGCTCGACGTCATCGCGACGGTCGAGGCTAAGCCGGGAATACCCCCGAGTGGCGCCCACCTCTCGAGATTGCTGGAGAAACTGAACGTCGTCGCGCCTGCCGCCGTGGTAAGAACGCCCTATGCCAACGAGAAACCGACGACCTGGCTCGCTGAACGTCTCGATACTCCTGTACTGGTCTTGCCGTATACCATCGGTGGGCACGAAGACGTGACGGACCTGTTCACCCTCTTCGACACCACACTGACCTTGTTGGAGGATCTTCAGCCATGAATAGCTTCGAGTTGAGCATTCTCACACCGGCTTTTATCGCTGGAATCCTGGTCTTGGCAACCCACGTACCGCTCGGACAGGAAGTGCTGCGACGTGGAATTATCTTCATCGATCTCGCCATTGCCCAGGTGGCGGGTCTCGGCGTCATCGCCGCCGATGCAATGGGCTCTGAACCATACGGCTGGACCGTGCAAGCCGTCGCCGTGAGTTCGGCGCTGGTGGTCGCCGCTGTCCTGAACTGGTCCGGCAAGCGGTGGCCCGACATCCAGGAAGCGATAATTGGTGTCTCCTTCGTGCTGGCCGCGGCCGCGGGCATGCTCATCCTTGCCGGGAACCCACACGGCGGCGAGCACCTGAAAGAACTCCTTGTCGGGCAGATCTTGTGGGTCACGGCCGATCAGCTCTGGCCCGTTGCCCTTGTGTACGCGGGTTGCATCGGTGTCTGGTACCGGCTGCGCGAGCGAATGCAAGGGGTCGGTTTCTACGTCATCTTTGCCATCGTCATCACCGCATCGGTACAGCTTGTTGGCGTTTATCTCGTTTTCGCGAGCCTGATCGTGCCAGCGCTCGCAACGCGCCGGCTCGGCCAGCAGTGGGTGCGCGTTACCCTCGGCTACGCGGTGGGAGTGGGCGCCTATTTGCTGGGGCTGGTGTCTTCGATCGTCTGGGACCTGCCCCCGGGGCCGGTGATCGTGTGGGCGTTGGTCGTACTGGCCGTTGTGGTTGGCTGGACGGTCGTTCCAGGTCTGAAAAATCTTGATGAGCGCAATCGTGCCCCGAGCAACTCAGATCTGGCCGACTGGGATTAGCAGAAACGATCCGACATTCTCGATCTAATGGTTTCATTGTTTTTGCCGGTCATCATGTCTGAAACCAAGCCGAATTAAGGAATATCGTGACGCGATCCCGGGGTGGTTTTCATCGCTATCTCGATGTTGCCCGTGACGTTCTCGTGCTGTGCGGGTCAATCCATCGGCGGGCCAACTCAGAGAAGTCGTCGCGATTCGGGAGGTTTCGGCATAATGATCGGTCCAGCCGCCGACGCCCTACGGGCATCGGTGTCGGGTGAAAATTTTGCTTGAAGAACAGCGGGGGAAACGAGTTGAACATAGTACGTATTTACACCGGGGACGACGGTGAATCCCATTTCGAAGATGTGGAAGTGGCCATGGACAATCGAGGAAACATCGGCCGTATTTCCGAGTTGTGGCGCGGCACGGGGGTGATGTTTCGTGAGGTCGAAGGTGACTACGAGATCGATTTTCACAACGCCCCACGGCGCCAGCTCGTGGTGAATCTGACCGGCTCAGTAGAGATAGAAATCGGCGATGGAACCGTGCGCCGGCTGGGTCCGGGTTCTATTCTGTTGGCTGAAGATACTACCGGACGGGGTCATATCAGCAGAGCGGTGGACGGGGAGCCGCGGAGCTGTCTATTCGTTCCTCTGGACTAGCCGCGCTGGCACAACGGCTGACCGACCGATGATGCAGGATCACGCCGAGCGCCGGGCGGAAATCTGGTTTGTTGTTATTGCCGCTGGCGCTTGGGTACCCCGGTTACCTGGTGATTGTTGGTGAAGGAACGTTCATTTTTGGCACCGGTTCGCAGCTTCTATTGCTTGCAGCCGGTGGTCTGGTTACCGTTTTCCCGTTGGTGTGTTTTGCCGCCGCGGCCTTGAGATTGTCGCTTACTGCACTCGGCTTTTTTCAGTATCTCGCACCCAGCATTACCTTCGGCCTGGCAATCTTCGTATACGGTGAGCCGTTTCGGTTGAGCCAGACGGTTACTTTCGGCTGTATCTGGCTCGCTCTTGTTATCTTCTGTGTGGAGGGTCTGTATCATCAGCGGCAATACTCGCGAAACAAGAGGGCCACATGATCGTTCTGTACACCATGGAGAGGGAATATCCCTACGGAACGCTGCGTTCCACCAATGCCAGCAAAACCAAGGTGGTACTTGAAGAGAAAGGCATCGATTATCGGGTCGAGACCGTTCGTCCAGGAGATGTATGGAAAAAGGTTCCCGAGGTACTGGCTAAACATCCGCTGGGTAAGGTGCCCTATATCGACGATGGCGAACTGACACTCTATGACTCAACGGTGATCAACGAATACCTCAACGATGCGTACCCTCAGCCTCCGCTGCTACCTGCTGATCCTGCGCTGCGCGGCAGAGCGCGGGCGTTAGAGAATTACGCAGATGAAGGTATTTTGTCCAGGCACCTGCCACCGATCTGGATGCCATGGTGGTCGCCGAAAGATAAACGGGACACAGAAGCTATGGAGAAAGGCAGGGAAGGTCTTCGCGTCCAAACGTTTCCATTTGTCGAAGAGCAGTTGGAGGGTAGAGAATATCTCTGCGATGAGTTCACACTTGCCGACGTACCTTTCATGGCAATTGCCATGGTATTACAAGTCGATGGTATGGATGTCGATGCGTTCCCCAGAGTGAAGGCGTATCTCGAGCGGCTGCGTGGGAGGCCGAGTTATCGGTCAATAGATCCAAATACTTCTCTCGCGGACTCCGCAGGGAGTGCAGCTCAATAGCCGGTGTTACTCCGAGTTGCCGGCAATAATCCCGTTCGCGCGAATCATTGCCTCTTGCAGGGAACCGAGACGCCTGATCCATGGTGTTTGCTTGTCTAATGGTGGCCCAATGCCTGCAACGGCTTCTCTTGCGATCTCTGCCGATTCGTAGATTCCTAACAGCAGTACGTAGAAAACCCGGTCTTCGTTTGCGACCCGCGCAGCAGACATACCCAACAGGCGATTATCCTCGACGAACGTTTCGAGTGCATCGGGGGTGGACATTGCGATGAGTTGAATCGCGTAGAGGTCTGGCGATAGCTCGATGATGCTCACTGGTTTTTCGGGTTTGTATGCGAGCCGCACATGCGCAGGCACCTGCTCGCCCGACACACTTGCCACTGCGGCTTCAACAGGTTCGGGAAGCAGGGCGGGCTGCGGGTTTGCGGCTGCTGCCAACGATGAACGTGCTGGCGGAGGCGGCGTTCTTGCGTCGACAGGAACGGGTATTGGTTTAGGCTCTGGTAATCTGGATGGTTTGGGGTGTCGTGACAGATTTTCGTCCCGTACGCAGGACCATTCTTCGCCATTGGGGTGCATTTCGCAGAACCAGTCTCCGCCTGGTTTGTTCGGCAGGTCTGCGGGTGCCACGGGAGCGGGACTTTTCGATGAGCACGCGACAAGCCCGAACAGGACGATACAGCTGATCACTCGCAACATGGATCTACTATGCCAATTAGGTTTGTTTGCCACGAAAGTTACAGCGTAACGCACACGAGAGCCATTGTATCCATTGTGGCGATTGGTCATGATACGCGCGCGCCTGAGTCTGACTCGTTCGCTCTCACGTAGATCGCAGAGACGAATAAACGTTGATTGGTATTTGGCTTGACTGGCTGTATTGATTGAGTACGAGCATGATTGCAACGCTGGATGAATACAATCGAGTGCCGCGCATCCTGCGGCTCAATGTCGCCGGTCATCCCCTGGATTGGGTCAGCTGGCAGGAAGCTGTTTGTCTGTACGCACGTGAGATCATCGTGTGGACTTTGGGTGACGCGGTGTTGCACATCCGAGGAGGACATTCGCGCTTCGATGGCACTCAATCCTCGGTAGACATACATAGCATCATTGCCTGCCAAGGCAGGGTCATGCCTATTGCCAAAGGCATTCCTCCGCTCACCAACCAGGCGTTGTTTGGACGTGACCGGAATGTCTGCCTCTACTGCGGTGGTTCGTTTTCGGATAGCCAACTCACCCGCGATCATATCGTTCCGACCTCGCGAGGTGGGAAGGATGGCTGGGACAACGTCGTATCCGCCTGCAAACGCTGTAACCATTACAAGGGCAATCGGCTGCTCGAAGAGTGCAACGTTCAGCTGCATGCGTTGCCATATGTGCCGAACTTCGCCGAGTACCTGGCGCTCACAAACAGTGGCCGGATACTTGGGGACCAGATGGACTTTCTGAAGAGAAGTTTCGGCTCCAACAGCCGGTTGTTGCACTAGCGTGGCTTGTTCATGAATAATCCAGGCTAGTATTCTTTCCGGATCGCATGGTCGGCCAGCACTTGAGCGACGCAAGCGGTGACTTTTTTACCGGTAGCAATTTCCAGAAACTCGTTTGGACCATGGGCGTTTGATTTTGGCCCCAGCACGCCGGTTACCATGAACTGTACGCCGGGGTAAGCGTCTCCCAACATTTTCATGAAGGGGATGGTACCGCCCATTCCCATGTACATCGCAGGCTTGTTGAAAAACTGGATGGAAGCTCGATTGAGGGAATCTTCCAGCCAGGGAGAGAATTTCGGTGCACACCAGCCTGTTTGTGCCGTTTCCAGTTCGAATGTGACATGCGCGCCGTAAGGCGGATCTCTTTCCAGTTCGGCCTTGATTGTGACTGCGGCATCTTCGGCTGCAAGGGTGGGCGGCAAGCGAAACACCATCTTGGCGCTGGTACTCGGCCTTAGCGTGTTACCGGCATTGTGCACTTCGGGTGCGCCACTCAAGCCTACGGTTGCAAGGCTCGGGCGCCAGGCGTTGTTGATGAGCAACTCTACTGGATCTGTCGGGCTTGCTTTTACGCCATCGAGCCACGGAAATCGACGCACGACGTCCGCGCCCAGAATCTCCGCAACCGCGCTCAACTGAGTGCGTACCTCGCGGGGAATGTCGACATGCAAAGATGGGTGCAACTCACCGGTCGCGGCGTTTTCGACTCGTTCGAAAAGTTGCCGCAGGATGCGAAACGTCGAGGGAACGATACCCCCGGCCACGCCTGAGTGTTGACCTTCCTTCAATACCTCGACAGACAATACCCCCGGTAACATGCCTCGCAGCGAGGTGGTGGTCCATAACTGATCGTAATTACCACACTCGGCGTCCAGGCAGACAACGAGCTCCGGTATCCCGATGCGTTCGGTCAACGCCTCGACGTAAAACGGCAGGTCGAAGCTGCCACTTTCTTCACAACCTTCGATGAGAACAATGCAGCGCGCGTGGGGAACGCCAAGGTGTTCCAATGCGGCGATTGCCGTGAGCGAACCAAATAACGCATAACCGTCGTCAGCACTACCTCGGCCATACAACTTGCCGTCGCGTAACACAGGCTCCCACGGACTTAGGCCCTCTTCCCAACCGGTGAACTCCGGTTGTTTGTCGTAGTGGCCGTAGAGCAGGACGGTACCGTCCCCACCTGTGGAAGGTATTTCGCAGAACAAAACCGGCGTACGTCCGGGTAACTTGAAGATTTCATGGGTGAGTTTGACAAGTGGAGGGGTGTCACACCACTGTTGCAAAAGCTCGACTGCCTGCTGCATATAGCCGTGGGCTTCCCAGTCAGGATCGAAAGCAGGTGATTTGTTGGGGATGCGCACATAGTCGCATAGAGTAGGCACGATACTCTTGTCCCAGATCTCGTCGACGAAGGCGCTGGCCGCTTCTTGATCAAGCATTTTCATCTCTCGTTCTCGGCGTGCGAAGTATAAAACAAATCAATCGAATCCCTTTACGCAGTCGTAACCGTAGAGCCAGTCAAGCTGCTGCATGGCGACATCCGGTAGAAATCGACTGCCGAGCCCCAGACGAACGTTACGCATGATCACCTTGAGGCGATCGTGCAGGTGAAACTGCGCCCCTTGTGCTCGCGACTCAAGCAGCACTTTGTTGGTACGTGGTCGGCGGTAGCGTTCGTATTCGAGAAAACCTTCCGCGGTCTCGTCTTCCCAGTTTTCCAGCATTCTTGATAATACCCAGGCGTCTTCGATTGCCATCGCTGCACCCTGGGCCAGGTAGGGGAGCATCGGGTGACAGGCATCTCCCAGCAAGGTGACGCGCCCGACCGACCAGTTCTCTAAGGGGTCGCGGTCGTATAACGCCCATTTGAAACAACGATCCGCCGCATTGATGAGGGTAATAATGTCAGGGTGCCAGTCACCGAAATCCTCGGCGATCTCTGCCTTGTCTCCCTGCGTCCGCCATGATTCCTCGCCAACGCCGTCGCTGTGCGTGACCTCCACCACACCGACGAAATTAACCAGCTCACCCCCCCGAACGGGGTAGTGGACGAAGTGTTTTTTTGGCCCCATCCAGGCCGTTACCACGGGGTTGGTGAGGCCCTTTGGGAGCCTGCCGGCTTCGACCATTCCGCGCCACGCCACGTGGCCGGTAAACCTCGGTTCGTCAACCCCAAGCAGGGATCTGCGCACGGCGGAATGAATACCGTCGCAGCCGATCACGGCATCGTGAGCGGCATGGCTGCCGTCGGTAAAATTTATCTGTTCCTTGCCTTCATGGGCATCGAGCGATGAACAGGTTTTGCCGGTCGTCATCGTCACTTGATTCGCAACCGCCGCATCAAGCAGTAGCCGATGTAGATCCGCACGGTGCAGATGATAGTACGGAGAGTGGTAGCGGTCTTCGGAGAACCTTCCGAGCGGCCGCTGCGCGACGAGGTATCCCGACTTCCAGGAACGCAGGTGCACGGCTTGGGGATAGGAGGCGACCGAGGCCAGTACGTCTTTCAGGCCTAAAGCGATGAGTACGCGGCTTGCATTCGGTGAAAGCTGGATACCGGCACCGAGGCCCTCTATTTGTTCGGCCTGCTCATAAACGAAGACGTCATTGAATCCAGCCTGGCGGCAGGCGAGCGCCAGCGTCAGTCCGCCGATCCCTCCGCCCACGATACCGATAGATTGCATGTTCGAGTGCTTCGGCGACTAGTCTGGATTATTCATGAATAATTCTTACCTGGCAGTCTGTCGGACATAGGATGAACCGGCTGCGGAAGTGGGAAAGCGATGCATTTTTCCGCTCTTTTTCGTCACGCAGCACCACTCAAGCTCCTCAAAAGACCGAAAAAATGATCTCGCTTTCCCACTCCCTCGCCAAGATCCCCCAAGTCCGACTGACTGCTAGTCATTGTCGCCACGCAATTTCCAGCGGGTGCCATCGGCGGTGTCTTCGAGTTCGACACCGAGTGCGGTCAGCTCATCACGGATTTCGTCGGCGCGAGCATAATCTTTGTTTTGCCGTGCACTGATGCGCGCTTCGATGAGTGTATCGATCTGCTCCGAGTCGATGTCCGTGCTCTGTTGGAAATGCGCCTCGGCGGTTCTGTCGAGCAGGCCAAGCAACCAGCCCCCTGCCAGCAGTTGCGATCTCAGCACCTGCGCTTGCTCAGCATCCGCGGTTTTGTGGATGTCGCCCGCAATCGCATGTAATGCGGCCAGGGCTTGCGGCGTGTTCAGGTCGTCGCACAGCGCGGCAGTTACGCTTGCCGGGAAATCATCCACCGGTGTATCTCGATAGGCAGAGGAAGTCTCGTTGCCCGGTACTTTTCGCAGTGCGCCATAGAGTCGGTCGAGGCTTGCTGTTGCTTGTTTGAGGAGATCTTCAGACCAGGCCAGTGGCGATCGGTATTGCCCGGAAAGCAATGCGTAACGTAACGTCTCTCCAGGGTGACGGCCGAGCAGTTCGCGAATAGTTACGATGTTCCCGGTGGACTTGGACATCTTCTCATCGCCCAGTGTAAGCATGCCGTTGTGCAGCCAGTAGCGTACATACTCGGCGTTGTCGTTTGCCGAGCGAGATTGTGCCGCTTCGTTTTCATGGTGCGGAAAAGTGAGATCGGAGCCGCCGCCGTGGATGTCGATGGTTCTCCCTAAGTGTTTGCGGACCATGGCAGAGCACTCGATGTGCCAACCGGGCCGACCGTACCCCCAGGGGCTTTCCCAGCCGGGGAGTTCGCCGGTTGAAGGCTTCCACAACACAAAATCTTTCGGGTCGCGTTTGTAGGGCGCAATCTCCACCCGGGCTCCGTCCAACATGTCTGCCAGTGAGCGCTTGGCGAGCGTCCCATAAGACGGATCCGATGAAACATCGAACAATACGTGGCCGTCCGCAAGGTAGGCGTAGTTTTTGTCGATCAACTCCCCGATCATCTCGACGATTTCGGGGATGTGCTGGGTTGCTCGTGGCTCGACCGTCGGCTCGAGTGCGCCTAATGCGCGGATGTCTTGCTGATACTCTTCGGTAAAGCGAGCCGCCAGGGTCGCTATCGATTTTCCCTGAGCCAGAGCCGCCGCGTTGATCTTATCGTCAACGTCGGTGACGTTGCGCGCGTAGGCAACTTCCGGATAGATCGAGCGGAGCAGTCGAAACAGAACATCGAATACGACGGCCGGACGGCCGTTGCCGATGTGCACGAGGTTGTAGACGGTCGGTCCGCAGGCGTAGACGGTGATGCGGTCGGGGTCGAGGGGTTTGAAGACCTCTTTACGACCGCTTAGAGTGTTGTGGAATCGCAGTTCCATACGCTTGTCCGAAAATGTTATAGAAACAGTGGGTTACAAGGTGCAGCCGGGGGTCAACAGCCGGCTTCAACAACCCGAATTCAGACAGACATGCATATGTTCGGAGCTCATGGGGGTGGAGTATAGATTACTGAGATTCGGTGGTCACCCGCACGCTTTCTCCTTCGACAGTCAGATAAAAGCAGGTTGGCCGGTTGGTGTGACATGCGGGTCCGGTCTGCTCAACCAGAAGCAATATGGCGTCCCCGTCACAATCCAGGCGCAATTCCACCAATGTCTGTAGATGACCCGAGGTCTCGCCCTTGCGCCAGTAAGTCTGTCTGCTTCGTGACCAGTAACAGGCGTAACCTTCACTGAGCGTGCGTTCTATGGCGGTTCGGTCCATCCAGCCGACCATCAGTACTTCTTTACTGTGTGCCTCCTGGGCCACAGCCGCCACCAACCCGTCGTTGTCGAACTTGAGGTTCGAAAGTACGTCTGCCAATGCGACGCTGTGATCTTTGGCTGCGGATTCCAGTTCCTTGAACATCTAGCCCCCATACCGCCCCAGCAGGTAAGCAAAAACAGCGCGGATCCCCATGGCTTCGCCACCGGCGGGTCTGCCAGGACGATGACGATTGTTGAACGCCATGATGTCGAAGTGCACCCAGTCAATTGCCGCGATGAATTTTTGCAGGAACAAGGCTGCGGTGATTGCGCCGCCATAAGGTGAACTTGCCGAGTTGACGGTGTCGGCGATCTTACTTTCCAGCATGTGGGTATAAGGTTGATGTAAAGGTAACCGCCAGACAGGGTCGTCCTGCTCGACACCGGCACGGTAGATGTCTTGTGCCACATCGTCGTTGTTGCAGAACATGGCCGAGATCTCCGCGCCAACCGCGGATCGCGCGGAACCTGTGAGCGTGGAAAAATCGATAATCAGCTCGGGTTGATCTTCGGCTGCGAGCGCAAGTGCGTCGCACAATACCAGGCGTCCTTCGGCATCGGTGTTGTCGATTTCCACGGTAATGCCGTTGCGGGTTTGCAGCACGTCGCCCGGGCGATAGGCGTTACCGGCGATCGCATTCTCAACTGCCGGAACCAGCACCCGCAGGCGGATAGGCAAACGCTCCGCCATGATGAGCTGGGCTAGCCCGAGCACGTGCGCCGCACCCCCCATATCCTTCTTCATCGTTCGCATGCCCGCAGCGCTTTTGATATCCAGCCCGCCACTGTCGAAGCACACCCCTTTGCCGACGAGAATGACGAGTGGATCGCCTTCGCGCCCCCAGCCGATGTCAATGAGGCGAGGCGCGTCCACCGAGGCCCGTCCGACGGCGTGAATGGCGTTGAAGTTCTGTTCGAGCAGATCGTCACCGACGGTAATCCGGCAACTTGCACCATTGGCATCCGCGACCTGCTGCGCTTCTTCAGCCAATGCCGTCGGCAACATGTCTCCCGCAGGCGTGTTGATCAGATCCCGCGTCAAGGTGATTGCGGCCTCGGCGTTGTTGAGTCGTTCCGCGTCGTACTCATCGGAGATCAGAAGTTGGGCGGGTTCCTTCTCGTTTGACTTGTAGCGATCGAATCGATAAGCGCCGAGTGCCCAACCGAGTAGCTGCAGTTCTGTCACGGAGGATGTGAGGTGGTAGACGCCCGCCGGCAGCCCGTAAGGTAATCCCCCCAACGTCGCGAGATCGTCGTCCCCGTTCCAACCAACTGCTACCGAGTACGGATTACCCTCGTCATCGGGCAGCCAGACTGTCTGGCCCGATTTTGCGGTGAATTCATTCTTGAGAAGCCAACTCAGGGCCAACGGCGACCGTTCGGCCTGCCAGGTTTCGAAATCGCTTGTCGGCACCAGCTCGATAGGTGACGACGTTTCCTCGGTGGTTGTCAATAAACTGTCAGCCATGATCTACTTCGGCCCAACGGGGTGGGAGATGGTCTATCATGGAGCCGGCTTGTTCAAGCAAGGATTATCCTGGTTGAAACCCCGGTAACCACAACTTACCTGGAACTCGCCGATCCGGTAGCGCCAGCTGCCACGTTGACCGATCGTCGCGAGTACGAACTCATCCGAAGCCAAGTACCAGCCCCGGATCTCAACCGCTGGACGGCATACATTCGAGGGGCCGATCGGCTGTTTCGACCGAACGGCAGCGGGGCGAGTGTGTGGAGGTCAGCTATTTCGGAATACTCCAGCAGTGCGGAGGTCCAGGTTTCGGCGGGTTGTTGCTCATGGACGCGATAACCCGCGTTGACGCCTGGCTCGGCGGGTATGGCTGCATATCGGCGGGTATGGCTGCATATCTGTACGCTCGATCATTCGGTTGCCCCTGGCAACTATCTGGCGCGGGCGTTTACCGTGTTCGAGGAAGAGACCAGAGACGAAGCATGGCCGGACAGGCCAGCTGCAGCGTCAACAGCGAACATCGGTGAGCGGTATATCGCCCAACCCGAGATTGTTCCGTTCGAGAATTCGATCGGCACGGTAACTCGAACGAACGAGCGGTCCTGAAGCTACTTCGACAAAACCGAGAGCCAGACCCCACTCACGGTATTGTTCGAACTCGTCGGGGTGAACCCAGCGGGAAACGGCAAGGTGGTTCAGCGTCGGGCGCAGGTACTGCCCAAGCGTGAGCACGTCCACGTCATGGGAGCGCAGATCATCCATGGCACAGCGAATCTCATCGTTCGTTTCGCCCAGGCCCAGCATCAGGCTCGACTTGGTTAAAATGTCCTGACCAATCTTTTTTGCGTGCGCTAAAACGGCGAGTGTTTGTTCGTAACCAGCCCGTGGATCGCGTACCGGGTGGGTAAGGCGGCGGACCGTTTCGAGGTTCTGTGCGAAAACCGCGAGGCCGGATGTCACCACGATTTCAACCGAGTCGAGCAGGCCTGCAAAGTCGGGTGTGAGGGCTTCGACCGCGGTCTTCGGGTTTAGCGACCTGATGGCTCGGATGCAGGCAGCATAATGGCTCGCACCTCCGTCCGGGAGATCGTCCCGATCCACCGAGGTGAGCACGACGTATCGAAGACCCATGAGCTTTACGGATTGGGCTGCATGAGCCGGTTCATTGGAATCCAACCAACCGTTCGGATTACCGGTGTCCACGGCACAGAACCGGCAGGCGCGGGTGCAGACCGAGCCCATGAGCATGATGGTGGCGGTACCGTGATTCCAGCACTCACCGATGTTGGGACAGTGGGATTCCTCGCATACGGTGGCGAGTTGATGTTCGCGCACCGTGTTTCTCACCGCTTCGTATGCAGCACCTCCACCAATACGTACCCTCAGCCAGGGCGGCTTGCGCCCAACTGGCCCGTCTGTATTGGCTTTCGCCTTCATCCCGTCTTTTATGGCGACGATGCCTTCGCGGGTGCGAAATTTCTCACCGCTTCTGGGTGGCTCGGTCATGGGTATATTGTAGCCGCGTTGCGTTGTAGTTTGAGCTAAAGAGTTAGGATGGATTTATGGAAAGAAACAGCGATCGTCCCGTCATCGTCACCGGCGGCGCCAGCGGCATTGGATTCGCAATCGTTGAAAGGTTGTTGGCTCAAGGTTATCCAGTCGGGGTGTTCGATCTGAACTGTGCAGGTCTGCAAATACTTGGCGACAACAGCTCCTTGCACCCCTTCGAGGTAGACATCACCGAATATGACAGCGTAGCCCGAGTAGTTGGGGAGTTCGAAACTGCAACGGGGCCCGTTTATGGGCTCATCAACAACGCCGGGTGGGATTCCGCCAAGCTGTTCATAAAAACCGAAATCGATTTCTGGCGCAAAGTCATCGAAATTAATCTGTATGGCCCCCTCAACGTTACCCATCTGGCCCTCAAGCGCATGGCAGAACTCGAACGAGGGCGGGTAATCAGCATTGCGTCCGACGCGGGAAGGGTTGGCTCATCGGGGGAAGCGGTTTATTCCGCCGCAAAAGGCGGCGTCATCGCGTTGATGAAAACGCTCGCACGAGAACATGCCCGGCAGGACATTACTTTCAACTCCATCTGTCCGGGGCCTACCGATACACCGTTGTTCGCCGCGATAGATAAAACAGGACGTTTGAATGAACGACTGCGGCGGGCTATTCCCAAGCAACGTCTGGGCCGACCGGATGACTATCCGGGATTGGTCGCCTTTTTTCTCAGCGACGACGCTTCGTTCATTACCGGGCAGACCATCAGTGTGTCCGGTGGGTTGACGATGAGCGGTTGAGTCAACGGCTCTCGCGGTCGAGTGAGTCGGATCCATCTCGAAACTTTGATTTTCAGCGGAGTTAGGTATGAGGCTTGATGTTTTGAAGTTGTCTTGTTGATGCCGAGCACAAACACGCTTCCGAGCGGAAACGTGTTTGCTGCTTGAATTGTCTCGCCCCAGCCTTGTGTTGATTTCATTGGATGTGATGGAGTTATCACGACTGCCTCGTGCCGAAATAATCTCATCAAGTCTCACTGACCAGCGCCGATAAGACCCTGTACAAGGGCTGCTGTGTCGGGAGAGGTCAACATGGACATTCAATCATTCAATCAAGGCATGCGTTCGGTTACTCCGTTGCCTGACAACAAAGCCAATGGACCTGTGGATGTCGCAGCCGAAATGGCGCAGACCGCAATGGCACAAAGGCATGAGTCGGTGCCCGTTACCGTGAAGACACACCAGAACAAAGCCCTGTTGCACTCAGCGATCGTTGCGAGCATTCGCACCGGCAACGAATCTATGGCTTTGGTGCTGAAAACGGCAATTGAAGGCATTAACGAGGCATTGCAGGACACGACGGGAAACAATGCCATTCAAACTGCCTATGACTCGGGAATCGATGTCAGTCCCGGTGCAACAGCCGAACGCGTCGTTTCAATGAGTACCGCTTTTTTCGGTCAGTATCTGCAACAGCACCCCGAGATGGCTGAAGGCGAAGCGCGGGCGATATTTACTGAAATCATTCGCGGTGGCATTGAAAAAGGGTTTGCCGAGGCCCGTGACATTCTGGACGCGCTGGGTGTTTTGCAAGGAAAAATTACCGACAATATCGATTTGACCTATACGCTCGTGCAAGAGGGATTGGCATCTTTCGCCGAAGGTAATAATCAGGTTTAAGCGTTTCGACGCTACCGCCATTACGATCAGTCGTTGCAGTCTCGGCATCGTTCAGACGTTATACTCGTCCCATGACAAGCCTCTCAAAAATAGTTCTGATCCCCGGGGACGGCATCGGCCCTGAGATCACCGTAGCCGTGCAGCACATTCTCGCGGCCGCGGGTGCGCAGATCGACTGGGTCCCCTGTAAAGCAGGTCTGGCTGCACTCGAAGATTGCGGCGAGGTTCTCCCGGAAGCCACAATCGGTGCTGTTCAACAGCATAAAGTCGCGCTCAAGGGCCCCTGCACTACCCCCGTGGGAGAAGGTTTTTCGTCCGTGAACGTGAGGCTCAGGAAGGAGTTCAATCTGTACGCCGCGGTGCGCCCCGTGCGGAACCTCGCGGGCGTGGATGCCCGTTATCAGGATGTCGACCTGATCATCATTCGTGAAAACACGGAAGGGTTATACAGCGGTGTGGAAAATGAGATAACACCGGGTGTGGTCATGAGCATGAAGGTGGCGACGCAAACGGCTTGCGAACGCATCTCCCAGTGGGCCTTCAGGTACGCGACGCAACGCCAGCGAAAAAAAATAACCGTGTTCCACAAAGCCAACATCATGAAAATGACGGACGGATTGTTCCTGCGTTCGGCTGCAACCTGCCACCAACGGGACTATCCAAACATCGAATACGAAACAGCCATCATCGATGCTGGATGCATGCGCCTCGTTCAGGATCCAACCCAGTTCGACATCCTGCTGCTCGAGAATTTGTACGGTGATGTAGTCAGCGACCTTTGTGCCGGGTTGGTTGGTGGGCTTGGCGTCGTTCCGGGTGCCAATTATGGAGACGATGGCGCCATCTTCGAAGCGGTGCATGGTTCAGCACCTGATATCGCGGGCAGGAATGTCGCAAATCCACTCGCGTTGTTGATGTCGGCGGTGATGATGTTGAACTATCTGGCCGACAAGGATGATGACGAAGTCCACCGCACGACCGCGGAACGAATCCGTGAGGCTTACGATGTCGCGTTGCTCGATGGTTGCAAGACTCGCGACCTCGGTGGAGATCTCGGCACTGCTGAGTTCGCAGAAGCCGTTATCGAACGGCTTTAGCGGTCTGTCGGACTCAGCCCGGATATTGCCCGAGTACGGCGCATATGATGTTTAATATTTTGAAATTATTAGAAATTTTCCATATTTCGAATAGGTTCGAACTATCGTTGATGCACCTGTGCAGTTTTTGGTTGGATCTCGCGGCCGCCAAGACACCGGATGTTCAGCGCGTTCGCTATGCGAACGCGAACCTGTTTGCGTAAGCGCAAACGGGTCCGCGCTTCCGTAGCTACGGCTACGCTTTCGGTCACGAACCGCCATGACGACCACGATCTCTCACCCAAAAACCTGCGTCCTCGTGCAGTATCCGGGCTAGCTGGCGTCCTGCTCGATCTCCTGAAATTGCAATGAATGTAACTTGAAGTAGAGTCCTCCGGCGGCCAGGAGTTCATCGTGAGTCCCGAGTTCCTCGACTTTACCATCTTGCAGTACCAGGATCCGATCTGCCTCCTGAATTGTCTGCAATCGGTGCGCAATCAGGATCGAGGTGCGTCCTCGTGTCAGTTTGCGCAGTGCGTCCTGGATGAGTAACTCGGTTTCGGTGTCAATGTTGGCGGTTGCCTCATCGAGCACCAGTATCTCGGGATCGGCCGCGAGCACTCGGGCGAATGCCAGCAGTTGCCGCTGGCCTTGGGAAAGATTCTGTCCTCGTTCCGAAAGCTCGGTGTCGTAACCTTTTGGCAGTGCACTGATGAACCCGTGCGCGTTGACGGTTTTGGCAGCGCTCGTGGCGCGTTCGTGAGTAATCAGTGGGTCGCCCAGAGCGATGTTGTCGTAGATCGAGCCGGAAAAAATGTGGAAATCCTGTAACACAACGCCTATCCGTTTCCTGAGATCGTGAGTATGAATCTGGTTGAGATCGATCCCATCGAGAAACAACTGACCGTCTTCGAAATCGTAGAAGCGGCCGAGCAGGCGAATCATCGTGCTTTTGCCTGACCCGGTCGGGCCGACGATCGCAAGTTTCTCCCCGGGTCGAATGGTGAACGAAACGTCATGGAGGATTTCCGTATCGACATCGTATCCGAAACTCATGTTTCGGAATTCCACTTCACCCCGCAAACGATCTGGCAAAGGGGTGGGGTTGACGGGCTCGTGAATTTTTTCGTCCCAATCCAGCGCTTGAAAGATACGTTCACCGCTCGCCATGGCGCGGAACAGGATGTTGAACTGCTCACCGAGTACGACAATCGGATGAAATAGCATGTCGATGAACCGCGTGAACAGGATCACGCCACCGAGAGACATATGCTCCTGCACCACTGAACCCGCGCCATACCAGACGATGCAGCCAAGTGCGATATGCGCGATGCTGTCGTTGAACGCGCCGTAGAACGTTTCCAGACGCATGATGCGCATCTCGTAGTTACGATTGTCCTCGTTGATCGACATATATCGATCAAGGTTGTAGTCCTGGCGTTCAGAAAGCTGCACCACCTGCAGTCCAGCCAGATTTTCCTGCATGTTCTGATTGAGTGAAGACAGCGTGAGCCGTACCAGGCGGAATAGATGCCTCGTTGCGCGCCGGAATATTGTGGTTACCGTGCCAAGTACCGGGAGTGCCAACAGCAACAGCAGCGTGAGATTCACATCGATGGCAAGCATGATTGCGAGCGCGACGAAAAACGGTACGAATTCACCGATCAGTGAACCTAGGCCTCGCAACAGCTCGTACAGCGCTTCGATGTCGTTGGTCACGCGGGTCATGACCCGGCCTACGGCGACACGATCGTAGAAAGAAGATGGCCGCGTCTCCAGATGGCGGAACAGATCGAGACGCAGATCGCGCAAGCCTTTGATCACCGAGCTGATGAGTGTGAGCCGGTGGGCGTGGCCGGCAAATGCCCAACCAATCTGCAAAGCGGCGTACAACAGACATGCAGCGACCAGCGGGTGGGTGCCAAAAACACTGGCGAGCCAATCGGTAAGTTCGATCATTCCGAGATCGGGGCTCAAGTCGGTTTGGCCACGGATGATGTAGTCAACGACTACCAGGGAGATAACGACGGGGAGCATCACCTGCAGTGTCGATGCCACGAGAACCAGAACACCACTTAGGGCAAGCGTCACTCGATAGGGGCGCATCCAGTGCATGAGCCGACCCAGCAGGTGCATGTTCAGCGCGGCGCCCGAGAGCTCGGCATCGAACATCGAGTAGTCGCGTGGCTTCTCTTCGCTAAGTTTATCGGTTGGGAGGCTCGACTCTGCCATCAGGTTATTCCGAGCGCCTGATAGTCTGAATCGATCGCACCCTCGCGCTGGATCCTTTCGAGTTCGGCATATTGCCCGCCGCGCGCGATGAGTTCCTCATGGCTGCCTACTTCGACGATGCGGCCTTCGTCCATGATCACGATGCGGTCGGAATGGCGTGCTGTGGAGACCCGGTGGGACACCAACAGGGTCGTCTGACCCTGGCGCAGGCGTTTGAGCTCCGAAAGGATGTGTTCCTCGGTTTCGGTATCCACGCTCGAAAAACAGTCATCGAGAATCAACACAGGCGCCTCGCGTATGAACCCGCGAGCCAGGGTCGCGCGCTGCTTCTGACCTCCGGAGAGAGTTACTCCACGCTCGCCGACGATTGTATCGAGCTGCTCGGGGAAGCCCTCGATGGTACTTTTCAAATCTGCCGACATTGCCGCTTCCCAGATACGATCGAGCGCCCGGTTAGGATCGTCGTAGGTGAGGTTCGCCTTCAATGGTTCGCCGAACAGGAAGGGGTCCTGGGGAACCATGGCGATCTGAGCGCGCAGTTGCGAAAGCGGATAATCGCAGACATCAAAGCCGTCAATGAGCACCGTACCGGGGGGTGGATCGATGAGTCGTACGATTTGTTTCAGCAGTGTCGTCTTGCCGGAACCCACTCGGCCCATGATGGAAATGGATTCGCCTTTGCTGATTTCGAGATTGACGTTGTTGAGCGCGGGCGTCGCCGCATCGTCATAACGATACGACAGATCCTTGATAAGGATGTTGCCTTGAATCTGTCTCGAGGTAGTACCGCTTGGCGCATCGGTAATTTCCGGCGCAAGTTCAAACACTTCGAATAGCCGGTCGCTGGCAATGCCAGCCCGTTGAAACATGTTGATGATGTAACCCACGACGCGAAATGGCGCCACGATCATCCCGACGTACATAAAAAACGCCACCAGTTCGCCGACCTGCAGATCGCCTTGAGTCACCAGATAGGCGCCGTACCCTAAAATGGTGATCGAACAAAGTGATGCGAGGGTCGGCATCCACGCGGTCATCAGTGAGTTTATCCGCGCAAGATCATAGAAGGCGCTCGCGTATGCCTGGTTTGTGTCGGCAAATCGTGCGACTTCGTTTTCTTCCTGAACCATTGCCTGAATGGTGCGAATGCCACTCAAATTTTCCTGCACGTGGGTGGCGAGCCCCGACAGCCGATCCTGAACCTCTTGACTGGCAACCCCCATCTGCCTTGCCGACCATCGTGCATAGAAAAAAACCAGCGGTAGAGGGGGTAACAACAGGAGCGTCAGCGCAGGAGATAACGTCAACATGAAGCTGAAGCCGACCACGGGCGCGAAAAACAAGATAACGAAGAGGATGGTCCCCATGGAGATGAGCCGCTGGATGAGGCTGATGTCCGCCACCGCCCGGGTCATCATGTCGCCGATCGTGTATTGGCTGAAGAACTTGAGCCCTTGCAGCTGTAAAGACTTATACAACGCCTGGCGTAAATCGAATGCAACATTGAGCCCGCAACGTCGAACGGCAAAACGCGCAAACGTGACCACCCCGTATCGGCCGACGACGGCTGCAAGAATTCCCAGCACGGGGAACAACAGGTCCTGGTTGCCGTCGGATATTCGCTGGATGGCGTCCGCGAGGAAAAGCGGAATGAAGCCTTCCAGAATTCGTGCGAAACCAAACGCGATGACGCCCAGGATGAGGCGTATTCGATACGGGCGCACAAACACACCGAGGCGCATCAGCGACTTGATCATGCCTGGTGCGGAACTGGCCAAGGAACGTTAAAAACTTGCGTTTTTCGGGACGCGGGGAAATGGGATCGTGTCGCGGATATTTTCCATACCTGTCATATACAACACCAACCTCTCGAGACCGAGACCGAACCCACAATGGGGTACCGTGCCGTAACGGCGCAAGTCCCGGTACCACCAGAGTTCTTCGGTAAGCCCGCGTGCGGCCAGGCGTTCATCGAGCACATCCAAGCGCTCCTCGCGTTGGCTGCCACCGATGATCTCACCGACCCCGGGTACCAACACATCCATGGCTGCCACCGTCTTGTCGTCGTCATTCAGGCGCATGTAGAAAGCTTTTATTTCTTTCGGGTAGTTCATGACCACCACCGGTCCGCCCACATGCTTTTCGGTCAGATAGCGTTCGTGCTCGGATTGCAGGTCGTTACCCCACTGCACTGGATATTCGAAGCTCTGCCCTGATTTTTCCAGGATGTCGATCGCCTCGGAGTAGTCGAGTCGTTCGAAAGGCGAATCGATGATCTGCTCCAGCCGGTTGATGACTTCCTTATCGATGCGATCCGCGAAAAACTGCATGTCGTCGGGATGAGCTTCGAGGACCTGCTTTGATATCGCTTTGAGAAAATCCTCCGCGAGCGTCGCATTGTCATTGAGATCGGCAAAGGCGATTTCGGGTTCGATCATCCAGAATTCCGCCAGATGCCGGCTGGTATTGGAGTTCTCCGCACGAAACGTCGGACCGAAGGTATAAACTTTTGAAAGCGCCAGACAATAGCTTTCTACGTTTAGCTGCCCGGATACGGCGAGAAAGGTTTCGGTGCCGAAAAAATCTTCACTGTAGTCTCGATTCGCTGCGTCCAGAGTAGAGACCCGAAAAAGCTCACCGGCTCCCTCGCAGTCGCTGGCGGTGATGATTGGCGTGTTCACCCAAATGAATCCGTTGTGGTTCAGGTAGCCGTGTACGGCTTGCGCGATGGCGTTGCGAATTCGCGCGATGGCGCCAAAGGTATTGGTTCGGGGTCTGAGGTGCGCTTGGGTTCTTAAGTATTCGAAGGTGTGGCGCTTTTTCGCGATGGGATAACTTTCTGGATCAATCACCCAGCCGACCACCTCGACATTTTCGGCCTGAATCTCCCGATCCTGGCCTTTACCCTGAGACTCGACCAATCTGCCAGTAATGCGTATGGAGCAACCGGTGCAGATCTCGGCGATCTCGCTTTCATAATTGGCAAGCTTCTCGTCCGCTACGGCCTGCAGCGTGTCGAAGCAGGATCCGTCGTGAACGTGAATGAAGGAAAAACCGCCCTTGGAGGAGCGGCGGGAGCGAACCCAGCCTTCGATCGTGACGGTTTCATTCAACCGTACGCTGTGCTGGAGAATCTTTTTGATGGAGGTGATGGTCATGGTTTCGAAGGAATTCCGGAAAATTCGGGGAATCTGGAATGATAGTGGAATTCCTCCTGTAGTGGATAATTTAGCGGAGGTCACAGTCATAATCGGGGAGAGAGTATTGGCAGGATTCAAAGTGGCAGAAGTAGGCAGGGGTAGTTTATGCGTATCGCGTTTCTGATCGGTGGCCTGGCGTTGGCAGCCGTGGTGATTGTGGTGATCCAATACGGTCCTGGTTGGTTTGCGGAACCCGCTTTACCGGTCGAGCCGGAAGTTGTCGTGACGCCGATAGAAATCCCGGCGGAGCCGGTTCCGCTGGTGAGCGCTCCATACCTGGGTGTCGGCGCTGAGGTTGCCGGGTCGGCCCAACCAGAAATCGTGTTACCCGGCCTCGATGATAGTGATGGTTTTGTTCTGGAACACATCGCGTCGTTCGATTTACCGAAAATGTGGATCGAGCGTGAAGATCTCATGCGGCGGCTCGCCGTTGTTGTCGATAATGCTTCTAAGGGCGAGTACCCCCGCCGTCAGCTGGGTTTTCTTGCCCCAACAGGGGTGTTCCAGGTCATCCGGCAAGGTGAAGAGATCTTTATCGATCCGGTGAGCTATTCGCGCTACGACGTGTATCTGGACATCATCGAGAAGATCGATGCTGTATTGATGGCCGAGGTTTTGCTTTTGTTCGAGCCGATGCTGGCAGATGGTCTGGTGGAGCTGGGCAACCAGCACGGGACGGGCGAACAGATCGATGCTGCCATCGATGAGATTCTCGCGGTACCGATACTGTACGGTGAGGTGCACCTCCTGCAGCCAAAGGTGCTCTATGAGTATGCAGATCCGAAATTGGAGAGTCTGTCTCCGTTACAGAAACAGGTACTGAGAACCGGTCCGATCAACGTCGACAGATTGCAGCGTTATCTGCTGAGATTGCGAGATGCCTTGATTTGACCGTGCCCGGGATTCCGCGTCGTAGCAGGTGTTCCTACTGTTGAGGCTACGGATATTCCGGCGCGTAGACTCAAGCTTCGGTTGGTAATGCCATCTATGGCATGCTGGATGCACATCACTGTGCGGTTGGAGCGGCGTATGAAGTTCTGGGCAATCGCATGGCCGATACTTGCAAACCTCTGGGTATGTTCGATACCGTTGTCGTTCCGAGCGAGCGGCACAAAGATCGAGTATTGAGCGGCCACGACGGGCGCTTTGAGGTCGTAGCCAACTGGCAGTTCGATGTTCTTGCGGGGGCGGGGGCGCTGTTGTCCTCAACAATGCGGTGCTTGGCGAGATTGACGCCATCGGGCGCATCTGCTCGGCAGCGAAACCCCGCTGCCTAGCCCGGATGTTGCACGAGATCCAGCCAAAAACTGCGAAGGCGCCTCGGCAACACTTCGAATATATTTGAAATATAGAAAATTTCTAACAATTTCAAAATGTTAAGCATCATATGCGCCGTACTCGTGCAATATCCGGGCTAGCATTGTGACGGTTACCGAAACGAGCGAAGGACTCTTCAGCTGAGTATCCCGGCACCGACCATTTCACCCCTGCGATCAGTTTGAAGATCACCACGGATGGTGAACGGATCTACGGGAAGATGACCGGTCAGCCTCGATTTACCGCGACGAAAAAGTCCAAGGATCGCTACGTTTTTGATCGAGTGCCCGCGGAAATCGAGTTTGTCCGCGGTGAGGCTGGCGTGGTGGAAGCCATAACCCTCTATCAGAATGGCGTCGAACAGAAAGCCAGAAAATCCGCTATTGAAGTACAACGCGAAGTCGTCGATGTCGCGCCAGAAGTGTTGGACCGCTATCTGGGAAGTTACCAACTCGCCCCCGGGATGATTCGAGATTACCCGCGACACTACGCAGCTATACGCTCAACTCACCCGCCAGCCGAAGTTTCCGGTGTACGCAAAAAGTGCCACTCGGTTCTATTTCGGGGTGGTGGTCGCCGAGATCGAGTTCAACACCGAAACCGATGAAAACAAGGCCGCCGACCTGACCCGGTATCAAAACGGCGTACATATTGCGCCCCGTACGGGCGAGTAGAGTTACTGTGGTGAACCCTCAGGATTGAGACACACCTTCCTCGTCTGTCTGAATTTGCTCAGATCCGTGCCGGATTTGAACGGGCTGTTTTCTTCGTTGTAGCGGATGTCTTCGCGCACGTAGTTGCGCTCTTGGTCCAGGAAATTTTCTATGACGTTGCGAAAACCCGCATCTCGAATCCAATGGGCACTGTAGGTCGCCTGGGGCAGATAACCGCGCGCTGCTTTGTGAGCGCCCTGGGCCCCCGCTTCCACCTTTTTCAGGCCATGGGATATGGCAAAGTCGATTGCCTGGTAATAGCAGGTTTCAAAATGTAGAAAGCGGTGATCTTCGATGCAGCCCCAGTTGCGGCCAAAGAGCGTGTCACCCCCGATGAAGTTGAGCGCACCGGCAATGTACCTGCCGTCGCGCTTGCAGAGGATCAACAGAATATCTTTGGCCATGGATTCGCTGATGAGGCTGAAAAAGCGGCGGGTCAAGTATGGCGAACCCCACTTACGAGAACCCGTATCCAGATAAAACCGGTAGAACGCATCCCAGTGGGTTTCGGTGAGATCCGAGCCCGTTGCCCATTCGATCTCGATCCCATCGGCGCAGGCGTCGCGTCTTTCGCGCCGTAGATTCTTGCGTTTTTTCGAAGAGAGATCGCCCAGGAAATCGTCGAAGTCCCGATAACCGGGGTTGTGCCAGTGGTACTGCTGATCTATGCGTTTTAGCAAGCCCAGCTCACCCGCCAGCTGCCATTGTTGTTCGGGCATGAAGGTGAGATGCATCGACGAGACCTTGATTTGATCGGCAACTTGAACGCACGCGCTCAGCAGTGCCTGTTCGATCTCTGGATCGGGGTCGCGTGCGAGCAATCTACGCCCTGTAGCAGGCGTGAAAGGAATGCTTGCCTGAAGCTTCGGGTAGTAGTCGCCTCCGGCGCGATGCCAGGCATCCGCCCACGAGTAGTCGAACACATACTCGCCCTGAGAGTGATTTTTGAGATACATGGGCACAACGCCGAGTTGCTCGTCGCCTTCTTCCAACACCATATGAAAAGGTTGCCAGCCGGTATTCGTAGACGTGCTGCCGCTTGCCTCCAGAGCATGAAGAAACTCGAAGCTCAAGAAAGGGTTGTAGACAACGTCACCACCCGGGTTAGCACAACGGTTCCAGGCATCATTGCTGATTTCCTCGATGTTGTGCAGGATTCTAGCGGTTCTAGCGACCAAAACATGTCCTCCTGTCACCAGTCTAACCGCAAGGATCCCATTTCGTCGCAGCTATCTACCCCTGGACCCTGCGATGATAGACTCGCCCACGGTGATTATCAGAGTGTATTCAGACTGCTGGAGGGCTGAGTGGATAAAAAGGCTCTGCTCAATGAGCTGAAAATCGATCGGACGGCGCCTGAACCCTCTGCTCGACCGCTGAAATGGTTCGTGCTCATTTCCGTGGTTGGAGGTGTGGGTTTTGTTGCCTGGTTTCTCGGTTTTGCGCCGAATGGTGAGCTCATTCCTGTCAATACGGCGGTCGCGCGTAATGCCTCTCAAGCACCTGCAGGAAGCAGTGTACTCGATGCCACAGGGTACATTGTCGCTCGTCGCATGGCGACGGTTAGCTCGAAAGTCACCGGCAAAGTGGTGGAAGTATTTATTGAGGAAGGATTGCTCGTCGAAAAAGGTCAGCTGCTCGCGCGGCTTGACGACAGCATCCCACAGGCACAGCTGGAACTCGCCATGTCACGACTGGCGGCGGCGCGCTACGGCCTGCAAGAAATTAGAATCCAGATTCAACAGGCCCAGCTGGACTTTGACCGTACCCAGGGTCTGGCAGATCGTAACCTTGCGAGCCAGGCGGATCTCGACCGCGACGGTTTATCTGTCGAAGGTCTGATCGCTCGTCTGGATCGTGCCCGGCAAGACATATTCGTCGCCGAACGCTCCGTCG